>Ga0182737_1001004_pt1 | contig 31236 bp, 45 predicted proteins | sample eDN5th30CBELigOP_FD_128878 | JGI IMG/M metagenome (GOLD analysis project Ga0182737, IMG submission 128878) | Enriched Organic Plus compost microbial communities from Emeryville, California, USA - eDNA 5th pass 30_C BE-Lig OP (version 2) (version 2) ... | reverse complement strand
TGTTCCCAAGGCACGTTTACGGCCGCCGCGCTTGCGCACCTGCAGCTTCTCCTCGGCATAAAGTCGCCTGAGCTTCTTGATGTTCATCTCGATGCCCTGTCGCTGCAGCATCACATGGATACGACGATATCCGAACCGGCGCCGCTGGGCGGCAACGGTCTTCATCGCCTCTCGCAGCTCACGATCATCCGGCCGGAGACTGCGATACCGCACGCTCGATCGATCCACAGCCAAAGCTTCACACGCCCGCCGCTGGCTCACCCCATGCACCAGGCAGGCATGAGCCACCGCATCCCGCTTTGCGTCGGGCGTCACCATTTTTTTGCTGCGACATCCTTGAGGATGGCATTATCCAGCATCGCCTCGGCCAGAAGCTTCTTGAGCCGGGTGTTCTCGTCCTCCAGCGTCTTCAGCCGACGGGCGTCCGACACCTCCAGGCCGCCATACTTGGCCTTCCACTTGTAGAAGGTCGCGCTGCTGATGCCGTGCTTGCGACATAGGTCCGTCGTCCCCAGCCCGGCCTCCTGCTCCTTCAATATCGCGATGATCTGCTCTTCGTTGAACCTGCTGCGCTTCATGCGTCCGCCCTCTGTTGCGGCGGACTCTACCAAAATCTGGAGGAGATCTAGGGGCTCAGGTCACCGTGGCTCGCCATAGGCCTTTGATTCCGAGTTTGAGGTGGGCTCACTCGGTGCGGAGTTGGCGGCTCGCCCCGCTGATCGAGGCGAGCCAAATTCATCTGATCGTTAGGTTTGAATTTCCTGGCACAGGTCCCACATGCCAAACACGTGCCACAAAATCATGCAGCCAACGGCGTAACCGGTCTCGCCATCCCTCGCTGCCTGCGCTGGTGCAATCGCAGCCAATGAGAGAGCACCGGCAACCGCGGCGGCTGTAAGGATTTTCTTCATTGTCGTCACTCCTTTTCGTTGATGGACAAAGGTGAGACGACAGGGGCGCCAAAAACCTTGGCGAGAAAGTGTCGCCCGCACACGCCGGAAACTCAGTTTCGCGGCGCGTAAGTGCTGCGGAGGTTTTCCATACGGGTGAGCCCGTGGACGACTTCCCCGCGGCCGTTTATCGCGACGATGTCGTTGCCATGTGCGATTGGGGTCAAACGCTGAGCTTTCCACTGGGAGATTGAGTATTTCCCATCCGCTGGCTTTTGGTGGGCAAAATCCCCGATAATTGTGCGGGCCGGGCAACGGAATACGATCCTCACGTGCTCAAGGGCAAACACCGCTTTTTCAACTTCATCAACTGTCACGCCCCGTCTCCTTATCCACGCTGACCGGCCGCGTTCTGCGGGGGCCTAAATGGATAAGTCGATCACCGCCCCGCTGGTTCGCCGCGGGGCATTTTCATGGTGGTGTAGAGGTGCATTACTCAGGATTGATACTGACGATGTGGGGGGCGAAGACGACAAAGTCCCCGCTCCGCCTCTTGGGGTTCTGTCCTGTTTCAACGATCGTCCAGTCACCGGTTATGGTCAGCGCGCCGTCCGAGCGCACAGCGATCACGATCTCGGCCAGGCTTCTGGAATCGTCGAATGAGATAGTGGTCCGGTCTCGACCGGATTCCGTCATGGATAGCTCGAAGCGCGACATCCGTTTTCCTCTGCTCACTGTCTTGCGTCAGTTTCTATCCGACGGTTCGGGAGCTTCGCCGAGGCGTAGCTTAAAGGCAATGCCATGGCCCGCCTCAAGACCATCAAGCCGCTGGTCAGCAAGTAAAAGCCAAAATGAATTGACGCCTTGCTTTGAGCACTATCTTCCGTCATAAGGCCATTACACGTTTTCAGTCTACGTCGGCTGCCTGTTGCCGGTCTTTCCGGTCTTCGGCTCTCGAAATTCGCAATGTGAACGTCTGGAGCGCCGGTATTTCACTGGCGCCAATGCTCGTTCGCACCACGTCCGAGCCTAAGGAAATACCATGGCCATCAAAGGCACCGTAAAATTCTTCAATGCTACCAAGGGTTTTGGATTCATTACCCCTGACACTGGTGGCAGCGACCACTTCGTCCATATCTCTGCCGTTCAGAGCGGGGGCCTCGATAGCCTCTACGAGAACGACAAGGTGTCATACGAGGTCGAAACCGGCCGCGACGGACGCGAGTCTGCTGTCAATCTGAGCATGGCTCAGTAAGCTTCGGCGCTATGCCGCGAATTTAGAAGGTCGCCTCAGTGGCGGCCTTTTTTGTGCCTGGAACTCCCAGCGACATCGTAAGCGGTGCCGATGCGCCCGGGCGTGACGGGCTGGGGAAACCTCTGTGCCAAGGTTACTGGCGATGTGCCGCAGCAGACGATAGAACCACCTATGGCAGATACTTATCGAGCATGGCTTCGCGGAATCGGCAATTGGCAGGGCATATCCGTAATCGATCTGCGTACAGCCGATGGGACGGGCAAACGCTTGCAGCTCGCCGGGCTTAAAACCCTGGGCGAAATCGATCTCCGAACGGGGGCTGAGCTTCTGAAACTTCCGGGGCTCGGCATCGGGGTAGTAAAAAAGGTTCGCGGCCTAATCAGGACCTATAAGGCGGTAGAGCGCCGCAGGCGGTCCTCAGTCAGTCCTGTGCGGCTACGGGTCCCAAGAACGTTCGGGTAACCAGCCCCGTGATCTAGCGGGGCTTTCGTATGCGCGGACAGTTAGAGCTTGGAGCGATTGTGCTCCAGCATGATCTCGCACTTGCGAATTTCGACTTCGAGCGCGGCGTTCCGTTCGTCTGTGACGTCAACCCAGTCACCGTTGGCCACTTCGTGCCACCGATGCTCGGCATTCCAACCGATACGCTTTCGCGTCTCGGAGATTGCGTTTTCAAGCCAACGAATCTCACGGTGTACATCTCTGGTAGCCATGCCCATCCTCCCAAACCCCAGACATGAGAGCTTCGCGCAAGCACTCGCCAAGGGCAATAGCGCCTCTGAGGCCTATATCGCTGCCGGGTACAAAGACAGCCGCTCAGCTGCATCGCGCTTGTCAACAAATGTGAACATCGTCGCTCGTGTCGCTGAACTTCAGGGCGAGGCCGCCGAGCGTGCCGTCCTGACCGTTGAGGACATTGCCCGACAGCTCGATGAAGACAGGATGTTCGCCCGCGAGAATGGTGCCGCCGCTGCTGCTGTCTCCGCCACTATGGGCAAAGCAAAGGTGCTCGGCCTGATCGTTGAAAAGCATGACCACACTGGCTCGATCAATCTCAACGTGCTGCCAGAGGACGCTGATCTGTGACCCATGGCCATTGCTCGACTGACGGAGAAGCAACGGGAGGCTAACCGCCTGCTGGGCGGCCCGGCCCGCAACATCATGCTGCGCGGCGGCTCGCGGTCGGGGAAGACCTTCCTGCTGGTGCGGGCGCTAATCCAACGGGCGATCAATGCGCCGGGCTCGCGCCACGTCATCTTTCGCTTCCGGTTCAACCACGCCAAGACATCGGTTTGGTCGGACACGCTGCCCAAGGTGCTCAAGCTCTGCTTTCCTAGCCTGCGGGTCCGGTTCGACAAGACCGATTTCTATGTCGAGCTGCCGAACGGGTCGCAAATCTGGATCGCCGGCCTGGACGACAAGGAGCGGGTCGAGAAGATCCTCGGGCAAGAATACGCCACGCTCTATTTCAACGAGAGCAGCCAGATACCGTGGGCGTCGGTCGAAACAGCGATGTCCCGCCTGGCGCAGAAGGTTGAATTGGCCGCTGAGATAGCGGCGGCGACGGGCCGGCAATTCCTTGCGCTCAAGGCTTATTTTGACTGCAACCCGCCTTCAAAGCTCCATTGGAGCTACCAGTTATTCCGAGCAGGGGTAAAGCCGGGCACGAAAGAGGCGCTGCCCAACCCCGCCGACTATGCCGAGATGCGGGTCAATCCGACCGACAATTCGGAGAACCTGCCGCCCGAGTATTTCGACGTTCTCGCCTCGATGTCGGCGGCTAAGCGGCTGCGCTTCGAGGCTGGGGAATGGGCAAGCGAGGTCAGCGGCGCGCTGTGGTCCCTTGAGGATCGGCTGGCGCCCGATGGCAAGACAATGCCGGGCATTGACGGGCTGCGGGTCACCAAGGACCAAATCCCCGACCTTGTTCGGATCGTCGTGGCGGTTGACCCGTCTGGTACGCGCGGCGACGGGGCAGGGGACGATATTGGCATTGTGGTGGCCGGCCTCGGTATTGATGGCCACGGCTATGTTCTCGAAGACGGCACTTGCCAGCTGTCTCCGGAAGGCTGGGGTAGGCGGGCCGTTGATCTGTTCCACCGACATGGTGCCGACCGGATCGTGGCGGAACGCAACTTCGGCGGCGACATGGTGCGGTTCACCGTTGCGACCGCGGACAAGACAGCGGCCTTCAAGGAAGTGGTGGCCAGTCGCGGCAAGGCGGTTCGCGCCGAGCCGGTTTCTGCACTTTACGAGCAGGGCCGCGTTCATCATGTCGGCCACTTCCCCGATCTTGAGGACCAGATGGTCAATTTCACTGCCTCTGGCTACGTGGGCGAGGGCTCTCCCGACCGGGCCGACGCGCTGGTCTGGGCGTTGACTGAATTGATGCTAAATACCCAGCAGGGGCCGGCGTCTTCAACCGTATTCACGGGGTTCCTGTAATGACGTTCGACATCACAGTCCGGCATCCCGAATACGACGCTTTTGCGCCCTCGTGGGAATTGCTTCGCAACGCCTTTGAGGGTGAAGAAGATATAAAGCGGGCCGGGCAGAAATACCTGCCCCTCAAGAACGGCCTTGCGAAGCTCATGGAGAGCGCATCGCACCGGGCTTTGGCCCAGGCTGCATATGACGCATACAAGGCGAGGGCTGAATTCCCTGACCTCGTGGCGCTCACCGTCCGGGGCGCGGTCGGAACCATCCTCGACCAGGCGGCCGAAATCGAACTGCCGCCCGAATTGGAGCCGCTGCGCGAGAGGGCCACGCGCGACGGGCTGACACTGGAGGCGCTGCACCGGCGGATCGCAACCGAGGTCATGCTGACCGGCCGCTATGGGCTTCTGCCCGGCATTGCGTCCGATGGTTCGCCCTATCTGGCCGGCTATGTTGCCGAGAGCATCATTAACTGGGATCAGGACGAAGAGAACGTTGCTGATTTCGTGGTGCTGGATGAAAGCGGCTATGTCCGCGACTGCCAGACCAATGAGTGGAAGTCGGTCGAGAAATACCGCGAGTGCTTTGTCGAGGACGGACGCTACGGCGCCCGCGTTTGGACCAGGGGCGAAAAGTCCTGGGAAGCCGGCGAGGTTGTCGAGGCGTCGGATCGCAAGCAGCGGCCCATCGACTTTCTGCCGCTGGTGTTTATCGGATCGAGCGACCTGACCCCAGAGCCGGACGATGTGCCGCTCTATGGCCTCGCCAAGCTGGCGGTGCGCATCTACCAGCTCGACGCCGATCTGCGGCAGACGCTGCATTACACGTCCGAGCCCACGCCGATGGTGTCGGGCTATGACGACCCTCTGGACGCGATCAAGACAGGGAAGGTGCCCCAAGGCATCGGTGGCACAAACATCTGGGTTCTGCCCAAGGACGGCAAAGGCGAGTTCCTGGAGTTCTCCGGTGCCGGCGCGTCTGCCCAGCACGACGAAATCCAGAAGGCCTATGACCGCGCCGTGATGTTCGGCGCCCAGATGCTGGCCGAAAAGGGCAACGCAAACGAAAGCGGCGAGGCGAAGCGCGTCCGGCTGGATTCCCAGCACAGCACGCTCAAGGGTATCGCCATGACTTCGGCCTCTGGGTTGGAAAAGGCGCTGCGCAACGTCGCGGTCTGGATTGGCGCAGACCCGGAGAAGGTCAAGGTCACGCCGAACTTGGACTTTTTCGACCACGACTTGGACGCCCAGACCATCACGGCCATCGTGTCGGCGTGGCAGTCGGCCGCTATTTCCTGGAAGTCCGCATTCGACCGGCTCAAGGCGGGTGGTGTGGTGCCTGAGGATCGGACCGCCGAGGAAGAGCTGGCGCTGATGGATCAGGACCAGTTCCGCGAGGATGATCAGCCCGACATTCTGCCGAACCGGCCCGAGCCGAAATTGGCGCAGTAATACCCCCGCCGCCTCATGGCGGTTTTTTCATGCCCGGTTGTGACCGGCAAAAAGGAGAAAGCCAGTGGCTCTCAAAGCAGTTGTGGACAGCCTCGATAGTATCGATGCCGGTCTGCATGATCACTACACGGAGAAGGACGGCAAGTTCTATCTCCAGATCGATGGCATCAAGGACCATCCCGACACCCAGGCCCTGCGCAGTGCGCTTGAGCGAGTGCGTCAGGAAAAGAAGGATCTGATCGCCGCGCACGAGGCCGATAAGCTCCGGCTGGACGGCTTGCCCGACGACTTCGACGCTTCGGCCTATGACGCGCTCAAGGCGCAGGCTGAGGGCAAAGAGCCCCCGAAGACCGACGAGCAGGTGACCCGCGTCCGCGAGCAGCTGGAGCGCAAGCATCAGGCCGAGCTCGGCAAGAAGGATGAGCGCATTGCAGTCCTTGAGCGCCAGATCGGCAAGGTGACGATTGATGACGGCTTGTCCAAAGCTATGGATGAGGCGAGCGTCGATCCCAAGCACAAGGCCAAGCTGCTGCCATATCTGAAGGCCATCGGCGCCATCAAACTCGAAGAGACTGACGGTGAATTCAAGGCCGTGGTCGAAACCGACATGGGCCCTGTTGCCCTGGGCCGGTTTGTGGCCGACTGGGCCAGCTCTGATGATGGCAAGGACTACGTGACCAAGCCCAGCGGCCCGGACGCCAGGGGCAATAATGGTCGTGGCGGCGCCGTCGAGGCCAACCCATGGGCCAAGGACACTTTCAATCTGACCAAGCAGGGCGAAATCGCTCGCGCTGATCCGGCCAAGGCCCAGCGCCTGAAGGCCGCGGCCGGTACCGCTTAGTCAACGTCATTCGGCGGCGCATCGCCGCCCGATCCACGCGGGCAGTGCTCGCATCTTCCCGCAGCCGTGCCAGTGGCCGGTTGATTTCACACTGAAACCAGCCAATCACAGGAGTTTCCAATGGCTGCTACCAAAATCTCGGACGTTATCGTCCCTGAGGTCTTCAACCCCTACGTCATCGAGCGCACCGCCGCTCTTTCGGCATTCTACCAGTCCGGCATCATCCAGACCGTTCCCGGCCTCGATATCCTCGGGAGCAAGGGCGGCACGACCATTGCCATGCCGTTTTGGCAGGATCTGACCGGCGACGATGAAGTGCTGTCGGACAGCTCTGCGCTGACCGTCAACAAGATCAGCGCCTCGCAGGACGTGGCCGCGCTGCATGCTCGCGGCAAGGCGTGGGGTGTCAACGATTTGGCCAAGGCCCTGTCTGGCGATGACCCGATGGCTGCTATCGGTGATCTGGTGGCGGCCTACTGGGCTCGCCGCTGGCAGGACCTCACGATTGCTTCGCTCAAGGGCGTGTTCCTGGCTTCGACGATGTCCAGCAACGTCCATGACATCAGCGCCGGCACCGGTGATGCCGCGGTCATCAGCGGTGATGCCGTGGTGGATGCGGTTTACAAGCTCGGTGATGCGGCCGGTGGCCTGACCGGCTTTGCCATGCACTCCAACACCGTCGCCACGCTGGTCAAGCAGGGGCTGATTGACTTCCGCCCCGACGCTGATGGCGAGCTCACCATTCCCTTCTATATGGGCAAGCGCGTGGTGGTGGACGATAGCATGCCGGTCGCGAGCGGGGTCTACACCTCGTACCTGTTCGGCACAGGTGCCATCGGCCTGGGCGAGGGCAATGCCCCCGTGCCCACCGAGACCGACCGCGACAGCCTCCAGGGCGAAGACATCCTCATCAACCGGCGGCATTTCGTGCTGCACCCTCGTGGCGTGAAGTGGAAGGGCACCGCGGCGGGCGTGTCTCCGACCAACACCGAAGTCGCGGTCGGCACGAACTGGGAGCGCGTTTACGAGTCGAAGAACGTGCGCATCGTGCAGTTCAAGCACCGCAACGTCGCTGCTCCCTGATCGATCGGGTGGGGCTTCGGTCCCGCCCACCCCCACATTCAAGCGATAGGAGGGCCACATGGCTCCCAAGATCAAGCGCGGCCAGATCGGCTCGCGTTCGCTCCAGAAGGCGTTTGACCAGGCCGAAGTGCTTCCCACCTTTGCCGTGACCGATTTGCCGTCCGCAGCGCTGAACACCGGCAAGATGGTGCATGTCTCCGATGGCGCGACCGGTTCACCCTGTTTGGCGTATTCCAATGGCACGAGCTGGCTTCAGGTCGCGCTCGGCGATGCAGTGGCGGGGGCGTAACCATGGGGCTCGCATCATTCAATCGTATGCGCCGGCTCCAGGCCGAGGCGCTGAATTCTACATCGCCCACCGAGGCGGGCAAGCAGACCGACGACGAAACCCCGCTCAAGGTCGGCAAGGGCCCCGGCGGCAAATTCTACGTCAAGCAGGGCAAGGTGAACCTCAAGGGCCCCTTCGCCACCGAGGAAGAAGCCGAAGCCGCCATGGTGACGCCCGATGGCATCCCGACCCCCATCCCCGACGCATGGGAAGCCATGACCGACGATGAACTGCTGGCCCTGGCCGCTGAGCTGTCCGGCGGTCCTGTGACGGCCAGTGGGGAGCAAGCGCCCATCGAGCGCGCCAAGAGCATTATTCAGGCAACGGTCGATGACCGGGCGAGCCGCAATGGCTGATATCGTCTCGCTGGTCCCGCGCCCGTCAAACGACGAGCCAGACGGCCCGCACTGGTCCGGTGAATGTCTGTGCGGCGCCTGCGGCCATGAATGGCAGGGCGTGGCGCAGGTGGGTGACGAAGACCACCTCGAATGCCCGAACTGCCATCGGCATTGGGGCGCGGCAAAGCATGCGATTGTGCCGCCGGCATCTCTCTGGCGCTGCAATTGCGGTGAAACTCTGTTCTGGCTGACCCCGGATGGCGCGCTTTGCCGGCGGTGCGGCACCTATTCTAACGATTGGGCGGAGTAAGCAGATGCTGAGCTATACCGATCCGGCCGTTTCGCCCGCCGAAGCCGATGCCTATCTTGTCGCTGCCGGCCAGACATGGACCGGCACCAATGAGGCAAAGGCCGCAGCGATCATTCGTGGTCAGCGCTATGTCGCCGGCATCGGCAATGGCCGCTGGGCCACCGAGTGGGACAATGACCAAGCGCCGGAGCCAGTTCGTTTCGCCATCATTGAGGCCGCCCAGCGTGAATTGGCGGCGCCCGGCTCCCTCTCACCCGATTACGTCGCCGCCAAGGTGGTGAAGCGCGAGAAAAAGCAGGTTGGCCCCCTCGCCAAGGAACTTGAATACGCTGAGGCGACCAGCGCGGCGTCGGTGCGGCCGGATATCGAGATTATCGACCAGTTGCTTGCGGGGCAGCTAATGGCCTCTGGCGGGGCGTCTGTGCCCGTTCTGAGGATGTGACCCGTGGCCGAGAAATTCGACTATCTCGAAAGCCAGGCTGACGCGGCTGAACTGATCGAGGAATTCGGCCAAACGGGCGCCATCCGCCGCACCGTCATCGTCCCGCCCGCCAATCCTTGGGAAGAAGCTGAGGAGGTCATCACCGACTATCCGGTAACACTGGCCATCCTGCCGATGGATGAGCGCCGGATTGACGGATCGCTCATTTTGACAGGAGACCGCCAGGCGCTCATGTCATTGCAAGGGCTTTCGATCACGCCGGCGGTCGGCGACGTGCTGATCTTCAATGGTGCCTTCTCGGGCGACAGCTATGTCGGTGGGGAAGCATGGACCATCCGCAAGCTCGATACCCTGGCGCCGGCCGGTGTGACGGTCATGTATGACGCCGTGGTGCGGAGGTAGACCGCAGCGTGTAGAATTTGCAGGAAGCTATCTGGCTTGCTTTCGTGTTCACGAATTCCAGCATCAAGGAAAATTCCATATCGCCGGTGGGTGTGGTGAGGGTTCCGTTCGCGGCCCCAACTTTTCCGTGGCTGATAGCGTGATGAACGTGGATCGCCTTTAGATTTTTGAACTGCGGGACCGCGCAAGTCACCCCGCCGGCCAGGCGGTCGGTTAGGTCCGCACCAGAAAGCAGGTCGATGGCGAACTCCTCGACAAATCCGTTTTTGGGCGAATTTTTGCACTCGCCGCTCCGCGTGATCTTCACCAACTCTCTCTCCATGCCCTGCTCCGCGGAGTGGTAATACCATGCTCAAGCGCCTCAGTGCCCGCGAACTTCTGGCCAACCTCGCCTCAGAATGGGAAGCCACGCTTGCCCGCGAATGGCTCGACGCTGTCCGCTCCATCACCTCGGCAGTGGTGCTGCGGGATCTGGTTGCCGAGCTCGAGCGCGGCAATCTCGATGCGGCGATGCGGCTGTTGAATATCGATGCCGACCGGTTCGCCCGGTTCGAGGCGGGCATCCTCTCTGCCTATAATGCTGGTGGCATTGCGACGGTGGGCTCCATGCCGGCGCTTCGCTCGCCTGATGGCAACAGGGTGCATTTTACGTGGGGCGTCCGCAATCTCCCTGCCGAACAGGCGATCAGGCAGCACGCGGTAGCGCTTGTTGACGATTTGGTGGGCGAACAGCTTACCGTCGCTCGTCAGGTGCTCACAGACGGCCTCTCACGCGGCCAGAACCCTCGCCAGACGGCCTTGGGGCTGGTGGGGCGGGTCAACCGCCGCTCCGGCTTTCGAGAGGGTGGGGTGCTGGGCCTAACCCCATCCAGCGTGCAGACGCTCGACAAAATCTATGGCGGCCTTCGCGCTGGCGATACGCAGGCCATGCGCGACTATCTGGGCTATGCGCTGCGGGACAAGCGATTCGATGGCCATGTGCGCCGTGCGCTGGCCGAAGGCGGTTCAGTGCCGGCCGATGCAGTGGATCGGATCGTCACGGCCTATTCCAACCGGGCCCTGAAATTCCGGGCTGACAATCTCGCCCTGGTCGAAACCAATATCGCGCTGGCCAAGGCGCAACGAGACGCATTCCAGCAGCAGATCGACGCCGGCAAACTCGAAGCCGGGGACGTAACCAAGACCTGGGGCCGCTCGGTCTCGCGGGAGAAGCGCGCCGATCACCTCGCCATGGTGGGGCAGACGGTTCCTTTCTCTGCGCTGTTCACGCTACCGGACGGCACGCAATGCACTGGGCCGCACGATCCGAACCTGCCGGCGCATCATCTGGTGGGCTGCAAATGCCCGCCTCCCACCATTGAGGTGGATTTCACCGCCCAGGCCCTGCGCAAATACCGGGCGCGCGTCGGTGGCTAGTTTCAGCGCTACCATTTCGGCTTGGGCAGAGAAGGTGCCAGAGGCCATAGATGCGGTCCTACGCGGCTCCGCTGAAGACCTCATGCGGGAAATGCAGGAGGAGCTTGATCGTCTGGTCTATCAGGCCCCGATCTCGCCTTCTGGCTATGACCGCACTGGGTTCCTCAAAGCGTCCTTGGTCGCATCGACACAGGAAATGCCGCAGTTGATCCGCGACAATCCCGGCGAGAAGACGGAGTGGAATGAGGCGCCCGTGGTGCTGGTGATCAACGGCTGGGATGGCGGCGGCCAATTGTTCCTAGGCTATACCGCGAAATACGGTTTGGCAGTGGCGCTTGGAGCCAAGGGGGCTGTGCCGAAGCCGTGGGTCCAACTCACTGTCCAGAAATGGCAGCAGATCGTTGAGCGCCGCGCCGCCACCGTCAAAGCAGCGTTCGGACTGTAGGAGATCGCATGTCAGTCCCGAGCATCGAAACCAAGATATCCGAAGCCATCCGGGCCCGGGTTGCCAGCCTCCCAATGGCCAGCACATTCACCATCGTGTGGACCGATGGCCCGCTGCCAGCGGGAAAACAGACCTATACGCCCGATCCGCTCACGCGCTATCTCCGGGTAACGTGGACGCCGAACCAGACGCAGCGCCAATTCATCGGATCGAAAGACCCTCATCGCCGGCCCGGCGTGTTGCAGATCGACGTGTTCGGCACCGTATCTCAGGGATCGGCCAGAGCCATCGAGGTGGCGGGGCAGGTGGCCGCTCACTTTCCCGCTGACCTGGTGCTCACGTTTATGGGCGCCAAGGTCCGGGTGATGAAGGCGCCGAGCGTCGGGCCGGTCTTTGTCGACACGCACCTCCATGTGCCGGTGCTGGTCGAGCTCGAAACCCTCAATCTGTAGGAGGCCCTGATGGTTTGCAAAGCCTGCCAAGATCGGCGTGAGGCCGTGATTAGTGCTGTCCTTGAAGGTCGCATTGCCGCCGCCGCCGGCCACGTGGTGAAGGGCGCCGCCGAAATGGTCGGGCTCAAGCCCAAGGCGGCGACCACCGAATACGAACCGTTGGCAGGGCAGGGCGAGGCCATCCAGATCGATGCTGGTGATCCGCCCATGCCGCCCGTCAAGAAACCCCGAGCGAAACGCTCGTAACCCATCCCGGCGCTGACCGGATCAACCCAAGCGGTCCAATCGGGCCGCTTTTTTCATGGAGAAAGCAACCATGGCTGGTTTGCAAAAGATCGCTGGCAGCGCCCTTTATATCGGCTCTGCCCCTATCGCCTATCAGACCGAATACGAGGCCGCTGATTTTGCGGGCATCTCGTGGACCCGCATCCTGGGCTGGCAGACCTCGGGCGATCTCGGCGCCGAGCAGGCCATGGTCACGCAGACCCTGATCGACAGCAACACGACGGTCTATGCCAAGGGAACGATCTCGTTTCCGATTATGAGCAACCAGTTCGTGCCGAACCTCTCCGATCCGGGGCAGGCCTTGTTTGCCGCGGCGCGCCGTGCTTGCAAACCGTATCCCTTCAGAGCGGTTTGGGGTGCTGATTGCGAGGAAACCGCGACGGTCACCATCTCGGTCGCAACGCCTGGCGTCGTGTCCTGGGTTGGGCATGGCCTTCCGAACGGGACGCCCGTGGTGTTCACGACAACCGGGGCGCTCCCAACAGGGCTGACGGCCGGCACGACATATTACGTGGTGGATGCCACCACCGATGCGTTCTCTGTCGCGGCAACAATAGCGGGCGCCGCCATCGATACCACCGGTGCCGGCTCCGGCGTTCACACCGCGACCGCTGTGCCGATTGGCGAAACGGACCTGTTCGCGGGCTTCGCCCTGTTCGGTGTGAAGTCGGGCGGGGACTCTTCGGCGAGCCGTCTTTCGACATTCCCGATCCAACCTATCGCCCCTGCGATCACGATCTAGCCTATTCCCGAATGCCCGAAAGGGCAGGGCCGGGGGTGCGCAGGGTTCACGCGCTTCCGGCCCACTGAACCCGTTGAGCCTGGAGAATGAGAATGTTTGACGTAGAAACCGCATTCGTGAACATCGAGGCCATCGAGCAGGGCAGGTGGATTGAGTTGGGGGCAGACTTCCCCGGCGTCGAAATCCGCGCCAAGGGCATGTCCTCCACCGACGCCAAGGCCCTATACGACAAGCTCCGTCGCGAGGCACCACGCACCGACAAGCTCGCTAATGGCCAGTTATCCGAAGCGGCGCAGGAGCGCATCCTGCGCGAAGTCATCCTCGACAAATGCTTGCTCGACTGGCGTGGCTTTGCATCGGGCGGCAAGGCGCTGCCCTATACCAAGAAGGCCGCCGACGGCTTCCTGACGGAGCCCAAGGCTCGACGGATCGGCATGGCCATCATCAATGCCATTGTCGCGATCGACGAGAGCCGCGCGGCCAAAGCCGAGGACATCGCAAAAAACTAGCCGAGGCGCTGCGCTGGCTCCTGGATAACCCCACTGCCGACGCGCGCCGCAACTCCCTCGAACGAAAAGGCTGGCGGATACCTGAGAGCCTGTATCCACCTGAGGTCTACCCAGGTGCGGAAAGTTGGTTCGAAGCATTCTTCGAGCTTGGGACCGACAGGCAGATCGGGATGGGTATGGGGCCAATCCCATCATCTAGCCTCGATCAGTACACCGCAGGATGGCCAGACGACGATGCCCAGGCCTTCCGGCAAGCCATCCGAGCAATGGATGCGGTCTACCTCAACCACCATTCAAAAGAGCAGGACATCCCCGAAACCGACAACCCGGCCCGTGACGCGTTCCGCGCGGTAATGCGGTAGTCGGGAAACCTAGTAGCGATCTTTGACTAGCCAAACCGTGCGAGAGTTGTTTCTATGCCCCTAATTTTGGGGGAGCATATGCCAAGAATACGCCGGGTTCCTGTCTATCAAATAAACATTGCCGCCAATCCGCACGATGAGGGCATTTACCCCCGATTGCTCACTAGAGCTTCCCAAATAATCGCGGCCCTTCGCGGCAGTGATTACGGAAAGATCACGGCGCCCGTCGCAGTAGATGGGAGGCCCAACCTGTACCGCGGGTACATCCGGATCTGGACAAACATCGACGCGGATGGACGTTGGTACGATATCGAGAGCGGCGAAGAACTTGATCCTGAGATCAAGGCTCAAATTGTGATCCCGGACAACGCGAAGCCAAATTTCCGAGGCTATGATTACGTATTCGATTCCAGAACCCATCGCCTCTACTTTGAGGCAAAAAATGACCTTGATAGCACCGTCTCTCCACAAACGGTCCTAAAGCTTTTTCGAATAATTTTTGCGCCGGAGGCGCTTGGTGACGGTTGGCCAGAAGTGTCGATTACAATGGTTCCCGAAGCTTCAGTCGTGTCTCGGATATTAGCGCTTCCGCGCCTCGACACGCTGTTTATATCTGTCGTCAGGCCCAATCCAGACGGGGCAGACGATGACGCCGCGCAAAGAGTTTGGGGCAAGCTCGATCAGTTGCACGCTCATAAGGTTGAAGTTCTGATGAAGCGGGCCAATGAGGCTGAGCGATTAACGGTGACAGCTGACTACCGAGAGATGGCCGAAGTGGCCGCCGAAAATGGCTTGGTCGTTGGCAAAGGGCGGAACCCAGATGGGACAAAAACCGAGATTTCCACTGTTGCGCGTCCTAAGCGGATCAATGTCGAAATGGACCGTGGCCAGAACTTTCTTGCGAGACTACTTTCGGCGGTACCGGGACTGGGCGGGAATTAGAACTCTTTCCGAGGACTTATCTCACTACTGGGCGGTATACGGCGGATGGAGGGCCATAATCCGATCGCCAGCCGCACATGTCGCAATTCTTTTGACGGTGATTGCTCTCGCCACTGGCCGCGCCTCTGCATGGCCAGGGATGGCGACCCTCGTCGTGCCCGCGCTCCTAGGCTTATCAATTGGAGCAATGGCGATCGTGCTCGCGTTCCCGACGAACAAAATGTTCGGAGTATTGAGTGAAGGTGGAAGGGGCGACTCCTACTACATGGGGCTGGCAGCTAAATTTGTGCATTTTATCGCCCTGCAAACAATAACTCTGGCCTTCGCGACTATTGCCCCGGTGGAATTTAACATCATTTTCGATGGTGTTGGATTTTGGCTGCTATCGTATGCGCTTCTGTCCGGCGCGTTGGTGGCGGCCGCACTCTACAATGTGGCACGCCTCTATAATCACCCTGGTGCCAATGATTAGCCCGGCCGGATAGAGGCCAGCGTCCCTCACCAAAGCTTCAACGGCTTCGGTGAGCCTTTTTCGATCCTCCGGCGGCCTTCTGCACGAATTGCCTCCCGACGAGTTTAATCAGATCACCGTTACAAAGGACGGCATTTACTCCAGCTACTCGATGGCGATTCCGCTGCCGGAAGGGTCTTTGATCGAGCCGGCCGAGCCGGACAAAGCCGCCTAACCTCATCTGTGCCGGTCACCAGCCCCGCTTCGGCGGGGCTTTTCTATGTGGGGCAGAAAAGTCGACTTAGCCAAGACCGCTTTTTAGGCGGGGTTTCACTGATCCGCCGCGTGTATTTGTCGATACCGATTTTTGTGTAGTTGACGTTTGGAGATACGCCGAGGGCGCAGGCCTCGCGTCCGCAATCATCAGGAGGAAGCGTGTTGAGCTCATGTGGGCCAATCGCGGCTCCGTCGAGCCTGTCGCAGCCCGCGCAATCGGGCCATGCGCGGCTTATGCGGAAGGTGGCGTATTCTTCGATGCCGCTCCCCGTTATCGAAGCAACGCTCCGATGGCGAAAATAGGCAAAACTGGCATCCAGCAGTGTGACTTCCAGCCCTTTGAGCGGCTCGCTTAAGCCGCGCTGGCTGAGAGCGTCCAGTGCTTCTCCGGTCATCGCAGCGTTAGCTCTGATGCCCAACTGTTTTTTGGTTTCTTTCGAGAGAGGCGTTCCGGTCTGGCGAAAAACTCGGGCAATCTGGTGCGGGTGCTGCCCCTCATGCTCCTCCATTAGGATGGCAAGCTTGGGGGCATACTCCGGCTTGACGTATCCAAGTCTGGCATTCGAACGCTCTACGAAGGGCAAGTATTTCACCGGTCGAACCGCTCAACCGTGCCGTCGTCGTAGACCACGGCCTCGACGCACGTATTCGTCACGACATCTTCGTGAGCCATGACGACTAGGCGGGACGCGCGGGACGTTAGGAGTTGCGTTTCCTGTGCGGTCGAGCCGGGAGCAAGAGTTTGATCCCTCTCAATCAAGACGCTGCCGATCAGCTCATCTAGCACATCGTAGAAGGCAATTCGGCCATCGATCATTCGGACGGGCCTATCGCCATTAAATTGGTAGGCGACATCGAGTTCCACAAAGCCAGTAACGCCGCGCTCTGACTGGCGGGCGGACCAACTCTCAACCGTTAGAAGTTCGCGGTCGCACGCCCACCCTGGCGAGATCGCCAAACACAGAACCACCGATAGAGCAAAGCGCATCGCAACCCCCTCAATTGAGGCTTGGGACGCTAACGCATGTCAGGAGCATAGCCAATGGACGTTGCGTCTCTAGGCATCCGCGTCGAGAGCAATGGCGTTATCCGCGCGACCGGCGATCTTGACGGCCTTGATCGTGCCGCGGGACGTGCGGAGCGCTCTGCTTCCGCACTGTCCGCCGCCTTCCGGCTCCTTACGCCCATCGTGGCTGGGCTTGGGGCAGCGTTCAGCATTCGAGCGCTGGTCGGGTACGCTGACGCCTGGAGCGACATGCAATCGCGCGTCGGCTCGGCAATCAAGGACATGGAAGCGGCGCCGGCGATGATGTCGCGCATCGTGGAGATCGCGAATGCATCGTATTCGCCTCTCTCGCAGACAGTGGAGATTTTCGGACGAAACGTCGCCGTTCTCCATGACCTTGGGCGGAATGCGACTGAAGCTGCGGACTTCACGGAGGCGTTGAACCACGCACTGGTGACGACTGCCATTAAGGGGCAGGACGCGGACGTTGTGTTCAACGCACTCTCACGATCCATCGCAATCGGCGGCCTTCGTTCGATGGAGTTCGAGACAATCATGTCCCGGTCCCCTCGTGTGCTTGAGGCCGTCGCCGACGAACTTGGGACCACGACAACGGGCCTGCGTGCGCTTGCCCAGCAAGGGCGGGTCACGGGCGGCGTGATCGTGTCGGCGCTCATCAACTCGTTGGAGCAGCTTCGTCAGGAAGCGGGGGAAATGCCCGCGACCATTGGCGACGCAATCGTCCGTATCCAGACCAACTTCGGCGCCCTGATCGGGGTGCTGGACCAGACGTACAACATATCTGGTCGCGTGGCGGAGCAAATGCTTGGCATGGCGGATGCTATTCTCGGCGCCACCGAGCCGATTATTGCGGCGATTGGGTTCCTCTCGGACAATTTGGGCCGGCTGCTTGCCTATGCGACGGCGTTAGGAACGTACTTCGCCATCGGTTGGGTTGCATCCTTCGTGACCGCCGCGAACGTGACGGCAGCGCTTACGGCGATCACCGGCGGCTTAACCGTCAGCTTAGCTTTCTTGCGTACCACCTTGATCCGCCTCGGGATTGGAGCGTTGCTTATCTTGGTCGGTGAGCTGATTTATCAATTCACGAACTTGGTAGAGAAAACGGGCGGCGTTGGACAGGCGTTCACCCTCCTGGGCCAAGTGGCGGCCGGAGTTTTTGACGGCATGGTCACGGCGGCGAAGGCGATCCCCTCGGGGCTCAATGCTGTCTGGCATGATGTGCAGGCCGACTTCCTAGAGATGCTTGCGTCGCTGGAAGGTTACTGGAATGGCTTCGTGGATCGCCTCGGTGGGATCACATGGCGAAATCCATTTGACCCAAACGGCGAGACCCACACCATTTTGGGCTTTGACGCTCTCCGAATTGATGCAGACGGAGCGTCGGGAGCAATCGAGCATCTCCGTGGTCGCGCCCGAGAGCTGCGAGAGGAGGCCGGGGCACTCGCGAATGAAGGCTTCGGTGCGGCCGAGCAGGCGTTGCAGCGCCTCGTAAACGTTGCATCCGGCGCCAACATGGACGGCATCGGGGCCGGGGCATCTTTCTCCGAGTTACAAGCCCTCGTAAATGGAGGCCTTGGCGGTGGCGGAGGCTCTGCGAGCGCAGGCGGCTCCAGCCAGCTCAACGCCTACCAGCAGGCCACTAAATCCATCCTCGATCAGATCGACGCCCTTAAAACGCAGGCCCTGACCTTCGGCCTCTCCGAAACCGCTGCTACCCGGTTCAACACCGCAATGGATCTACTCCGGGCGGCCGAGGAAGCGGGCATTCCGATCACTACGGGCCTCATCGATGAAATCAACGGCCTTGCGGATGCCTATGCGCTGGCCGAGGAACGCGCCCGCCAACTCCAGCAGCAACAGCAGCTCGCCATCGATATCAACAACACGCTGGCGCAGGGCTTCTCGAACATGTTCATGGGCATCATCGACGGGTCCAAGAACGCGGGACAGGCGATTGGCGACCTGCTCAAGAGCTTGGGGCAGTTGCTGATCAACAACGCCTTCATGATGCTGTTCGGGGGCGGCACGGGCGGCGGCATTGGTGGCATGTTTGCTGGGCTGTTTTCCTTCGACGGCGGCGGCTTCACCGGTTACGGCCCTCGATCTGGCGGGATTGATGGCAGGGGCGGCTTCACGGCGATCCTGCACCCGAATGAGACGGTGATCGATCACACAAGGCCAGCCAACCAGAACCACAATAGCCGGGGCGGCGACGTGAACATCACAATCAACGGATCGGGCTTGAACGAGCAGCAGCTTGGCCGGGCTATTGCCGATGGCATCCGCGAATACGACGGGGCCTTGGTGCCAAAGGTAGAAGCCAAGTTCCGGCAGATGCAGAATGATCCGCGTGCAGCGGACGGGGGGTGGTGATGGCCTTATCCTTCCCGCTCGCCTTTGCCGACTTCATGGCCCTGATCGGCCTTGAGGACGGCTCGTTCACGCTCCAGCGCAATGATCAGGTGTCCGGCCTTGGCAATGGACAGCCGCTCAATGCTGAACTCGCCTCGCCGCTCTGGAAGTTCGACGGCCAGACGGTAGCGATGAAGAACGACGACGCTGAGGCAATGGCGGCAATCTTTGAACTACTCGAAGCGCCGGGCCGGGACTTCTACGTCGCCAACCCGCGCAAGATCGGGCCGCGCGAGGATAAGGACGGGACGATTCTAGGAAGCGCCACGCCGACGATCCATTCCGTCGCCAGCAACAACCGCGAAGCGCGCATCAAGGGCCTGCCTTCCGGGTACGTCTTGAGCCGGGGTGACATGGTGGCGGTGTCCTACGGGCCATCGGGTTCAAAGCGTCGTGATATCCTACGCATCGCCAGCGCGAAGGTTACGGCTGACGGGGACGGGATCACGCCGATGGTGGAATTTTCGACGTTCATTCGATCCGGCGTTGTGGCGAACGACTCTGTATTGCTCGCCCCTGCCACGATGCGAGCAAAGCTGATCCCAGGCTCCTATCGCCCGGTTCAGGTCGGGCCGTTGCACCAGCGTTTCGTTTTCTCTGCCATTCAAAAGCTGTTCTGATCCATGCGCACTACTGATCCCAATGTCGTCGCTCTTCTGAGCGGCGCGGATACTCATGGCCTGATCGAGGCCGATATGTCGGTCTGGGTGGTCAAAACCCTCGCCGGGGCATCCAAGACGTTCCCATTCTGGACCGAGCACGACACTGTAACGGCGACCGTGCCGAACCCATGGACCGGCAGCCCGGCCAGTTATCCGTTTGTGGGCGGCGGTGCCATCCTCGATGTGGGTGAAACGCCGCGCACTTCGGATCTGTCTATCAGGCGCAAGTCGATCACCATGTCGGCGGTGCATGAAACCGTGCTCGATATGTGGACTGCTCATGACATGCGGCTGGCTCAGGTGGCGGTCTATCAGGCGATGTTTGATCCGGAAACACGCGGGCTCGTCAGCGCCTTGCTCGAATTCGTTGGCGAGTTGAACGGAGCCCCCAAAGAAGTGCCCGCCGCTGGCGGCGAAGGTGGCATCCGCTTTGATCTTGTTTCCGACACAAGGCAATTGACCCGCGTCAATCCAGCCAAGCGGTCCGACGCGCACCAACGGACGCGCAATGGCGACGGCTTCCACAAATACATCGGCGTGGCCGGGGACTGGAAAATCCCTTTCGGCCAGACGGCCGAGGGCGAACCCGCGGGCTCCGTATTCAAGAGGAAGAACTGATGCGGAAAGAAGACTGGCGCAGGCGGCTGGGTGACTATGTGCGGCAGGTTCGTGCCATCCAATACGCGTTCGGCACGCAGGATTGCTGGCTGTTCGTCGCGGGCGCGGTCGATGCGATGACCGGGATCGACCATGGCGCCAGGCACCGCGGCAGGTACAAGACGGCGCGCGGCGCGCTCGGGATCATGAGGCGGGCCGGCGCGGCCGACATGGCCGAATTTGCCGGCTTGCACTTCGAGCCAGTCGCCCCGGTCGCGGCGCAGATCGGGGACGTGATGGCCATCCCGACCGATGACGCCTTCGGCTTCTCCCTTGGCATCCTCAACGGCGAGCGCGTGCTCGTCGTGACGCCCACGGGCATCGATAGCCGCGACCGCGCGGAAGCGACCCGCGCTTTCAAGGTTTAGAATATGCCACCTCTTATAGCTCCAATTGCTGGTCTTCTTGGCGGCGGCTTCTTGGCCGAACTGCTGGTCGGCACTGCGCTTTATATCGGCGGAACGCTGCTGTCGCAGGCGCTGGCGCCAAAGCCCGCCGCCCAGAAGGATCCCGGTGTCGAGCTTTCGATCCGCCTGGGCGGGGACAGTCCGCTCTCCTTCATGGTCGGTCTGGGCGCGACCGCCGGGCATCGGACTTATGCGGGCACCTGGGGGCAGGACGGGGAAACTCCGAACGCGTTCTTCGTGGATGTGCTGGAGATCGCCAATGCACCCGTGGACGGCTACGAAGGCGTGCGGGTCGATGGAGAGCCCGGCACGATCCTTTGGGATGAGGCGCATCCGGACTATGGCTATCCGATCGCGCAGGGGCGGAAGGACGGCAAGGATCATCTCTGGGTCAAGTTCCATGACGGCCGCCAGACCGTTGCTGACCCTTATCTGCGCGCCAAGTTCGGAGACCATCCGGACCGCCCCTATGATGCAGACATGGTGGGGCAGGGCACCGCCTATGCCATCGTCACCACGCGGTACAATCGCGAGCTGTGGCAGGGCGCGACGCCGGGCGTGCTGTTCGAGGTGCGCGGGCTGCGCTGCTACGATCTCCGCAAGGATTCGACGGCGGGCGGCTCGGGCGCCCATCGCCGCAATGACCAGACCACCTGGGAGTGGACCGAAAACCCCTATGTGATCGCCTACAATGTCGCGTTCATGGGCGTCTATGTGGTCGATGAATGGCTCTGGGGCCTCCAGAACCTGCCGGCGCTGCGCCTGCCGACCTCGGCCTGGATCGCGGCTATGAACGAGGCCGACCGGACGTTGCCGGCCTGGAACGACCAGCGGCAATTCGTGATCGGCGGCGAAGTCACCGTCGATATGGAGCCGGCCGTCTTTCTTGAGGAGGTCGCCAAGTCCTCCGCCGGGCGCTGGATCGAGAGCGCGGGGAGCTACAAGCCGCGCTGTGGCGCGCCGGGAGCGTCGATCTTCGCGTTCACCGCCGATGACCTGCTCCTCACCGAGCCGCGCACCATTACGCCTTTTCCCGGGCTGGAGCAGACCCACAATACGGTCGAGGTTAGCTATACCGAGCCCAGCGAGGCGTGGCGCCCCAATGCTGCCCCGGTGCAGAGCAAGGTGGAATATGTCGCGGCTGACGGCAACCGGAAGCTGGTGGCTTCGCTCAGCCTGCCGTTTGTCCGGTTCAATGAGCAGGCGCAGCGCCTCGGCTTCACCTATCTGGAAGATGGCCGGCGCTTCCGGCAGCTCCAGGCCTCGTTCCACCCGATCTCCTGGCTGTTCGAGCCGGGCGACGTGATCGACGGGACGATCCTGTCCGAGGGATACAACGGCAAGGCATTTGAAATCCTCGAAATGTCCGGCCGCCGGACCTTCGTGCAGACCATCACGCTGCGCGAGATCGATCCAGGCGATTTTGATCCGCCTTCGAGCGCACGCCAGCCGTGGTCTGTCGGTTCGATCAAGGTCGAGTTTCCTCCCGTCCAGGCGCCGACCGACATCACCTTTGAGCCCTATATCTTCGAGGACGCGGAGGACCGTTCCCGCCGCCCCGGCATTCTCGGGCACTACCGCGGGGCCATGGACGATGTCGAATCCGTCATGGTGGAAATCCGCCAGGAGGGCGTGACCGAGCCCTTCTTCCGTGAGCCGTTTTCCTATGCCGCCGACCGGGTCGGTGTCGTGAATCTTCCCATTGCCAGCCCGGTGTTTTTCCCGAACCTGCATGTCGAGGTGCGCGGCCGGTACCTCCCCTTTAGCGCGCGGGAAACGGGCTGGACGGACTGGGTCAAGATCACGATTCCGGATGTGCCGATCGATGCTGAACTCGACATCCTCGACGACAGCATCATCTCCGCCAAAATCCGCGATGCCGCCATTACCTCTTCCAAGATCATGGATGAGGCGGTCACTGAACTGAAGCTGGCGGATGAGGCGGTCAGCGCCGCGAAGATCGCTGCGGGCGCGGTCCTCAACGACAAGCTCGCGGACTTGTCGGTGTCGCTTTCCAAAATCCAGAACGGCGCTGTCAACGGCGATAAACTGGCGGACGCGGCGGTCACGGCGAGCAAGATCGCGAACGAGACCATCACCGCTACCAAGTTTGCGTCGGGTATCCGCCCGGTCGAAATTCTGTCTGCGCTGCCCACGACAGGCAATTTTGCCGGTCGGATGGTGTACCTGACCACTGACGGAAAGCTCTATCGCCACACCGGGTCGCCTGCCGGCGCTGCTGGGTTCACTGCGGCTGTGGATGGTAGCGATATAACAGGCGAAATCGTTGCAACCGATATTGCTGATGACAGCATCACGACGCCCAAGCTGCGTGCAAATGCTGTCACAACCGCGAAGCTCGATGCCCTGGCTGTCACGGCCGACAAGATCGCAGCAAATGCTATCACGACTGGCAAAATTCAGGCCGGTGCTGTTTCCGCCGATCAGATCGCCACCAACGCGATTACTGCCAGTAAAATCGCAGCCGACACGATCACCGGCGATAAGATTGTTGCGGGTACGATTACCGCCCGCGAAATGGTTCTGACTGATACTCAAAACCTTGTTCAAAATAGTAATTTTGAGGCTGGATTAGACCCGTGGGTTATTTCCACATCTGCCGGTGCATCCGCTCCCGGACCGGGCGAAATTATTGATACAATTACCGGATCAGCCGTTCCAGACCTTGAGAATAGCAGCGCATTGCGCATTGTGAATAATACTAATGTAAATATCGGTGTTGCCTATAAACGTGATCGTTCAACAAATGTTAATTTGCGATCCGACTTTATTCAAATCGCAGCCGGCGAAACGATCTATGCTGAAGCAATGGTATATAGCAGTGTTGCTATCCCTGCCGGAACACCAATTATGCAGTTGTCACTGGCCCGAGCTAGTGACGGAAGCACGACAAGCTCCACCATTGCCGTGTCAGATGCAATCATTCCTGCAAATACGTGGACCAAGGTTACCGGAACACGCCCCGCTTCTACGGAAGTATATGGCACCGTCCGAATTCTAAGCAATATAGCTTCGACACGGCTGATCCGTGGGGTTGTAGTTTTGCGGAGGAATGCTGCAAACTTGATTGTTGACGGAGCAATCACGGCCAATCATTTAGCAGCCGATTCCGTTACCACAAATGCGCTCGCGGCGGGATCGGTTACAGCAAACGCCATTGCTACCAATGCGGTTACTGCCGACAAGGTTCAAGCTAACGCCATCACTGGCGTTAAGATTCAGGGCGGAACAATCACCGGTGATAAGATCGCTGGTAACACGATCACTGGCGACAAATTCGTTGCAAACACTATTACCGCTCGTGAATTAATCCTCACGGATTTTGAGAATTTGATTCTCAACGGGACTTTTGCTCAAGGTCTCGCTGGTTGGAATATGGGCGTAGGAACCACTGTTCTCTATAATAGAGGGCAGGGTGGTGGTTCTGGTGAGAGTTCGCCGACGCCAGTTTATGCCGGCATGGATAGCGTTAGCACCCGCTTGGATTGGGGGATTATCCCGGTCAAGGCGGGCGAAGAATTTCTCTTTGCAATGCAAGGGGCTCGATCATCTTCCGGCACTGTCAGCGCCGGCATTCGTGCCCGCTGGTATGATGCAGACATGGTTCAAATAGGTGGCTCGATCACCTATGAGAATTTCACCAATGTGGTCTGGCGTCAGTACTCATACGCTTGGACAGCACCAGCCGGCGCCGCATTCTTGCGAGCAGAAGTCGTTCGCACGACCGACGATTCGCCCGGTCGCTTCGCTTTCACCAACGTTCAAGTGTTCCGCCGCAAGAACGCTGACCTAATCGTTGACGGCGCGATCACCGCCGACAAGCTGTTGGCCAACTCCGTCACGTCCAATGCTCTCGCTGCCGGGTCCGTGACGGCCAATGCGATCAGCGCAGGCGCCATCACCGCGGGCAAGATCAGCGCGGGGGCGATCAACGCTTCAAACCTCTTTGTTAACGGGGTGGTAATCACCGATGTGATCGCCGCGAACGCCGCGACCCAGGCGTCATCCACATATGTCGGAGGCGCTGTGGGTTTCACCGGTTCTGGCGGCGGCTGGACAACGGTCAATTCCCTCACCGTTACGTCATCGTCCGGGTGGGTCGTCAGTTTCACATGGTCCGGGCGCTTCAACGGCGTGGTCAACGTCGCGCGTGATATCCAGGTTGGGTTCTATCGTGGCGAGACCCAACTCGCGGTGCGCACCTACACGATCTGGGGCGATGCGACGTATCCGTACATCACTGTTCCTTGGCAAGACACGCCGGGCTCGGGGACGTTTACTTACTCGGTTCGCATCCAATCGTCCAACGCCGCTTCCGGCACTGTGGGCGATGTTGGACAGCGTTACCTCAACGCTCTTCAGTTCAAGAGATAGACCATGGCGCGCTATGCACTCTTCGACCCGGCGACGGGTGAAATCGAGGCGGTAATCGACGTGGCAAATGCCCAGTCTCTGCACGAGAACCTTCATGGGCGCGGCCATGTCGAGGCCGCGCCCGGGGTGGACGATACCACGCATTATGTCTTTGGCGGCGCATTGGTGGAGCGCCCAGCCGTGTTCGAGGGCGGTGGCGTGACCATCGCCGCGAACGGCGCGGATGAATTCAGGCTCTTGGTGCCCAATGGAACCAGGGCCGGGCTGGAAGGCAGTCCGCTGGAAGAGGTAGCCGATGGTGAGGTCGTCTTTACCGCGAGCGTCCCAGGAGAATATCGGCTGCGCCTCTGGCCGCCTTTCCCGCAGCGGGTCCAGGAGATCATGATCCATGCGGTTTGATGTCCGGATCACCGCCGCCCAGGTTCGGGACGAGGCCGAGCGGCGCATCACCGCGCGATGGCCGCTGTGGCGGCAGGTGAACGTGATGCGAGAGGGCGGCGCGGCACTCACCGCCATGGCCTCTGAGATCGACGCGATCCGGGCCGCATCCAATGCGCTGGAGCGGTTGGAGCCGATACCGGGCGGCTATGCCGATGACCGGCACTGGCCACCCATCGAATAGACCATCACCAATTCCGCCCGCCGCTCCGGCGGGCTTTTTTGTGCAAACAAAGGAAGACCGATGAGCAAAGAAAACGAACGCATTGCCGAACTCGAAGCGACCCTTACAGCCAAGGACGCGGAGATGAAGACGCTCTATCGCCTCGTCAACAAGTACAAGCAGACCATCACCGATCTTGAAATCGCGGGCGTCAACAAGGAGATCACCATCGAAGACCTGCAGGCGCGCCTTGCGGCGATTGGTGAAGCTAACCAGGCGGCGGAGTGAATCCAATGCCGGACATTGAAGAACGACCGCAGGCCTTCGATCCCCGAAAGCTCGTAGCCGGCTACATCACGCTCGATGTCATCCGCTGCCCGAGCGTAACTGCGAGGCCTGCGTCCTGCGGCGAGGTGAGGGCCAGCAACATAACTGCGCAAGTCGTTGAAGGCTCAAAGATTGCGCCGGCACCCAATGGGCGCGTTTGGGTTCACGGGCGGTGGACAAGCCCCGCCGACGTCATGAAGTCCACGAGCACACGCTGAGGCACGAACTGATGGGGGCTATGGCCGATCGTCATCCCTAGGAATTTACCGCGAAGGCAGCCCCGGTGGCAAAATTACCGTCCGGCAGGGCGGAGTATACGGCAAAGCAACATGTCGTCCTTTTCATCAATCCCCCTCCAAGGAGCACATTCATGACTACTTCCTACACCGTCCGGCTGGCAGACGGCACCACCATCACCATCGAAGGCGTCGCGTCCGTTGAGAAGGACGGCGCGGGCCTTCGGTTCAAGGCCGAGGATGGCGGCGTGATTGCCGGTTTCGATGATGGCCAGGCGAAGGCGCACTGGCCGGCCGAGGCAGTGGTAACACCGGCGCAGGAACCCGAAGCTGAGGAAGAGGGCGACTAACGCGCTTATGCCCCAGTAGGCCCACCGTTTGCCGCCTCCGAGGCGGCTTTTTCATGTCCAGAGACAGAAAGCAAAAACCGCCCGTGTCGTTGGGGGTACGACACGAGCGGCTTGGAGAATGTCGGGCCATCAGCCCTGCTGCAGGTTGATGGAGACCAGGGTGCGGGTTGGCTCCGCGAGCTTTGAACGCGCTCGCTCGCCTTTGGTTGCCGAGAGCGGCGAAATTCCAGAACTTATGCCTGCGCAGGACGAAGCCCTTTTGAGGCGCGGAGCTCGGCCCTTTGAAGATTAGAGCGAACCGCTCGCCAGCCCATGGAGGATTGCAGAGCGAGCGGTTCTCATGGCGGAGATGGAGTCCGCTGCGCTCTCTAACGGCTCTTCCGATTGAATGTTCCTCGCCGCCTATGGGCGGCTTTTCCATATCAAGAGACAGGAGAGTCCCATGAACTTCGTGGGGACGGGGCGCCGCCTTGCGCAGGGCGACGTTGGCGATGCCGCGCGCGTGCTCGGCGTCGAAACGGCCGTTCTGTTGGCCTTCCTCGAGGTGGAGGCGGCCGGCCGGGGCTTCGACGGCAAGAACCGGCCCAAGATGCTGTTCGAGCCGCATGTGTTCTGGCGCAATCTTTCCGGCGCGCTGCGCGACCGCGCCGCGGCGCTCGGGCTTGCCTACAAGAGCTGGGGCGCCAAACCCTATCCGGCCGACAGCTATCCCCGCCTGGAGCAAGCCGTCGCTCTGGCAAGGGAGCCGGGGCTGCGCTCGGGATCCTATGGATTGCCGCAAATCCTCGGCGAAAACCATCGCGCGGCGGGCTTTGCCTCGGCCGAGCTGATGGTCCTGGCCATGATGCAGGGCGAGCGCGAACAGCTCCTCGCCATGGTCGTGCTGCTCAAGGACTGGGGCCTGGACACACTGCTGCGGGGCAGGGACTTCACCCTGGCCGCGAACTGGGCCGACATCGCCCGGCGCTACAACGGCGCCGGCTACGCCAAGAACGAATACCACACCAAGCTCGCTGCGGCCTACCGCAAGCACAAGGGAGGCGATCCCATGAACATTCCCGCGCCGTCGACCGTCACCTTGCGCGAGCGCATGAAAGGGGAGGCGGTCCGCAACCTGCAGGCCGACCTCGTCGCCCTCGGCTTCGACCCGGGGGCCGTGGACGGCCGCTTCGGCCCCAAGACCGTGGCGGCCGTCAAGACCTTCCAGGTCGCCCATGGGCTCACGGCCGACGGCATCGTCGGGCCGAAGACCCATGCCGCCATCGCGAAAGCGGTCGCGACCATGGTGGCCGACAAGACACCGCCGCCGCCTGAATGGGCGGGGCAGAAACCACAAACCCTCTGGGGCGCCTTGGGCGCCCTTTTTTCATGGCTGTTCGGCCGCAACTAGGAGACCACCATGTCGACGACGATTGTTTCCATCCTCACCGAGCAGGTGCTCGTGCCGCTCATGATCACCCTGATCGGTGCGGTCGTGACCTGGGCGGCGCAACGCTTTCATGCCTGGACGGGTATCCAGATCGAGGCCAAGCACCGCGAAGCGCTGCAGTCGGCTCTGGAGAACGGCGCCATCTATGCCCTCGACCTACTGATCGAGCGGGGAGGGCAGATCGATTTGCGCGACCCGGCGCTGATGCGGCAACTGCTCGAGGACGCCATCGGTTACGTGCGCGATAGCGTGCCGGATGCGATCGGCTTTTTCGGCCTCGATGATTTCGGGCTCACCAAGCTGCTGCGGCCGAAGATCCCGGTGCTGACCGAAGAGGAGGCGCGGGCGCTCACCGGCTATGACGGGCCGATCGAGAACCGCACCGGCACGCGCTAACCGATGACCATCTTCCTCCATATCCGGGAGCGCTTTCCGGCGCGCGCTCTCGAATGGCTGTGCTCAGGGCTGATCTTCGCCCTTGGCCTCGCCATGTTGATTTTTCCGGCGAGTTTCGACCGGGTTGGGCTGGAGAGCTTTTCCCAGCTTATGCGCCCCGCCGCCTGGGCCGCCATGGGAGTTGCGCTGGGTGGGATGCGGCTCTCAGCACTCTTCATAAACGGTCGCGATCCCAGGGTGTCGATCCCCGCGCGGCTGGCCGGGGCCGTCCTCGGCGCCGGGTACTATGGCCTGTTCGTGGGCCGCTTCGCCGAGGGGTCCACCTCGACCTCTATCGCCTTTGGCGTGGTCACCTATTCGGCGCTCATGCTTGCCGACATCTACAACGCGATGCGGGTGACCGCTGACAGGAAGGCGCAGCGGGAGGGCGTATGATCGAGTGGTTTGCCGAGCAGCCGGCCGAGGTGAAGGTGGCCGTTGTCGCTATGGTTAGCGCCGTTGCGGTCGCGCTCATCCAGCACTATCGCGGCAAGCCGAGCAAGACGGCCGAGGTCGCCGGCGCGATCGTGGACAACAGTGCCATCAACAAGCTGGCGCAGTCGATCGATGGCCTCACAGAGGAGGTGCATTCGGCCAAGGGCGCGGCATCGCGGATGGCAGACCAGATCGACGACAGCCTCAAGCGCCATGGCGACCAGGTGGCGCAGCTAAGGGAGGAGATGATCCGGCGGAGCGGAAGGGAGTAGGCTACTCCATCTCGGGCACATCGCCCCAGGCGAACAGGATATCGGGCAGGCCGTATCCGGGACCCATTCTACATCCGCTTACGTTGCGGATGAATGGTCTCCCCGCGTTTCAGCATTTCGACGAACGCCTCGATCTTCTTCCGTCGGCCGGCTTCGGTCTTCATATTTTGGACGCGGAAGGCGAGCGCAAAGCGGTTTTGCGAACTCAAGGTTTCCAGCATGGCCTTTGCCTTGGGTTCTGCGTCTATAGCCGCCTGCAGGTCGGGCGGGATCGCCATGTTCTGAGCGCCGTCGTAGGCCCGTTGCCACCGTCCGTCTGCCTTGGCCGCTTCGACGTGCTTCAGTCCGTGCTCGGTCATCCGGCCTTCTTCGACGAGCCGCGCGACGTTGTCGACGTTGATCTTGCTCCAGATGCTCTTCGGGCCCCGCGGTGTGTAGCGCTGTAGAAAGCTCTTGTCGTCGAAGCCTTTCCGGATGCCGTCGATCCAGCCCCAGCACAGCACCACACCGACCGCCTCGGCAGGCGTGATTGAGGCAAGTCCCGAACCCTTCTTGTGAATCTTGATCCACAGTTCGGTTTCCGCGTCGTGGTTACGGCTCAGCCACTGGTAGAAGCTCGCGGCGTCGGCGAATTCGCGGACCTTGGTAGGATCGACAGTAACGGGTGCCATCAGTCTTCACTCCATCGTCGGCGCGTCACCGTCCTGGAACAAAATCTCAGGTTCGCCGTACTCGCCAATGTCCGGGCGCGCTTCCCTGCTCCAGGCGATGACACCGGCGAACTGGCCAGAACCGGCCATGATCTTCGCCTCGCGGATCGCGCGCTCTTCGCTCTGCATTTCTCGCGGCTCGAAGGCGGGCTGCAGGTCGCCGTTCTCGCCCGGCTTGAAGGCCAGGAGGACGATGAGCGTGGGCATTTTGGTAATTGGCGTCTGTCCGGGCATAGGCGCTCTCAGAAATCAAAGAGATCGGTTTTTGCGGCCGCGGTCGCCGGCGGGTCTTCCTTGGCGCCGCGCGCGACGATGGTGAGCGCACCATCGGGCAGAGGTCGCTGCAGCGCCGAGGCTTCCTCCCATGGCGCCCGTAGCCATGCCTCGACCTCGTCGGCGTCAGTGAGGATCACCGGCATGGCCTTGGGGTGGATGGCCTTCACTTCGGCGTTTGGCTCTGTGGTCAGGAACGCGAAGAGGTCGGCCGTGACCTCACCTTCCTTGACTTTGCGCACGCTGGCCCATGCTGGGACGTGAATTCCGGCGAAGAAGGCGAGGGGGCGTCCTTCGTCAAAGGCGAACCAGATGTCGCCGCCCTCAGCTTTGTTGAACTCAGAGAAGGACGAGAACGGTACCACGCACCGATTCTCCACTCCGAGCCAGCGCCGCCAGTGCGGTGAACCGACGTTGCGCACGTTGGTCACCCCCGGATCTCTGTTCTTCCCCTCCAGCACAAATTTAGGGCTCGGCAAGCCCCAGCGGGCCATGGCCAGCTCGAGCTCGCCTTCGTGGTTTCGCACGATCGGGGCGCTATAGTCCGGGAAGATGCCGGGCAGGGGCGGGAAGTTTCCGATGTCCTCGTTGATCACGAGGTCGCGGCCGGCCCGCATGAATTGGCGGATCGCCTCGACGTTCGTCGTGACTGAGTAGAGGTTACACACCTAGTCTTCCCTCCTCATGAGCAGCGCGACGGCCACGACGAGACCGAGGCCGATGAGCCAGACAGCTACGCCGCGCCACCAATCCAAGGCGAGCCCTGTCCAGACGCCGGCGGCGCCCGCGACAATGGCAGCAATCGTGATGAGCAGAAGCGGGCGGTTGTCCATCGCCGCAGCAAAGCCGAAAACGTGATCGCGCGCAATCTTGTTCTCAATTTGTTCCGGCTGTAGGACTCCGCCTCTTCGGAGCCTGCGATGCGCTATGACCCCAAAACCACCCTGCT
>Ga0182737_1001002_pt1 | contig 31255 bp, 31 predicted proteins | sample eDN5th30CBELigOP_FD_128878 | JGI IMG/M metagenome (GOLD analysis project Ga0182737, IMG submission 128878) | Enriched Organic Plus compost microbial communities from Emeryville, California, USA - eDNA 5th pass 30_C BE-Lig OP (version 2) (version 2) ... | reverse complement strand
GTCAGCCAGATCCATCCGATTCCAGAGCGCGCCGCCGAGATGCCGTACGCACCCGCGATCGAGGTGCGGGAGCCGAGCGTGTTGCTGTTCCTCTCCGGGGCGACGGCGCTGCCGCTGTACCACCAGCATCCGCACGTACCCGAGGAGCAGAAGTCGCCCGACGACATCGTGGAGCAGACCCGACGGGTCCTGGCCAATATCAAGAGCGTCCTGGACGCGCAGGGCATGACATGGCGCAATGTCGTCAAGGTCACCAAGTACGTCACCGACATGCGCGAGGCCGACGACATGCACGCGACGATGCGTGAGGAGTTCGGTGACTGGCGGCCCGCGAGCACCTTGGTGTGCATCAACAATCTCAGTTCGCCGGGCGCACGGGTCGAGCTGGACATGATCGCCGTCGGCCCGCTGAGCACGACGTGACCGCGACCGCGGCGATGGTCGAGCGCATGGAACCGGCACGAGGGTCATCCGAGCCCGCACCCCTGTTGCAGGTCGAGGGGCTCACCAAGGCCTTCGGTGGTCTGCACGCCGTCGAGGACTGCACCTTCGAGGTGGCGCCGGGCAGCATCACGTCGCTGGTGGGCCCCAACGGCGCGGGCAAGACCACGGTCTTCAACCTGGTGTCCGGCCTGCTGGCGCCCTCGAGCGGCTCGGTCCGCTTCGAGGGGCGAGAGGTCAGCGGGCTGGCGCCGCACAAGATCGTGCGCAGCGGTGTCGGCCGCACGTTCCAGATCACCCGGGAGCTCGGCGAGCTCACGGTGCTGGAGAACGTCATCGTCAACGCACCGACCCATGGCCTGCGCGCCATGCTGCGGGGCAGCGTGCTGCACCACGAGCGCGACCGCGCGCTCGAACTGCTCGACCTGGTGGGTCTGACCCGGGTCGCGCACGATCTGGCGAAGAGCCTGTCGTACGGCCAGCGCAAGTTGCTGGAGCTGGCCGCCGTCCTGATGGCGGATCCACGACTGGTGATGCTCGACGAGCCCGCCGGCGGCGTCAATCCCCGTCTGATCGAGGACCTGATGGATCTGGTCGGGAACCTGAACCGGCAAGGCGTCACGTTCCTGGTGGTCGAGCACAACATGGACGTCGTGATGGACATGAGTGACTCCATCGTCGTGATGGCCCACGGCCAGGTCGTGATCCAGGGGACACCCGAGCAGGTGCAGACCAACGACGAGGTGCTCGACGCCTATCTGGGGCGGTCATGAGCACCTTGACCCTGGACGGGGTCCGCGCCGGGTACGGCCGAGGTCCCGACATCCTGAACGGCATCTCGATGACCGTGGAGTCCGGCACGACGTGCTGCGTCATCGGGCCCAACGGGGCCGGCAAGTCCACGATCCTCAAGGTCGTGGCCGGGCTGGTCAGGCCCCGCGAGGGCACCATCACGCTCGACGGGGAACGGGTCGACGGCCGCCGTCCGGACCAGATGATCGGCACCGGCATCTGCCTGGTGCCGCAGGACCGCAGCCTCTTCCCCGAGATGACCGTGGCCGAGAACCTGCGTATGGCGGGCTACCTGATCACCGACAAGCATCGGCTGGAGACGCGGCTCGACGCCGTGTACGACCGGTTCCCGCTGCTGCGCGAACGCGCGCATCAGCGGGCCCGGACGTTGTCGGGCGGCCAGCAGCAGCTGGTGGCACTGTCGCGTGCGCTGATCCTCGAACCGCGGATCCTCCTGGTCGACGAGCCCAGCCTGGGACTCGCGCCGCTCGTCGCGGATCAGATCTTCGACACCCTCCGGCAGTTCAACGAGCTCGGCATGACGATCCTCCTGGTCGAGCAGAACGCTCGCAAGGGCCTGGAGACGGCCGATGTGGGATTCGTCGTGGACCTGGGACGCGAGAAGTTCCAGGGCCCGGCCGACACGATCCTGGAGCACCCCGAGATCCGCGAACTGTATCTGGGCCGGCGGGGCCGGCGGCCGAAGCAAGGGATCGCACCATGACCGACATCGTCCAACTGCTGATCCTGGGCATCCTGCTCGGCGGCGTCTACGGCGTCATGGCCACGGGCCTGACACTGGTGTACGGCGTCATGGGCGTCGTCAACCTGGCGCACGCGGTCGTCATGGTGGCCGCCGCCTACATGGCGTTCTTCATGTGGCAGGACTGGGGCGTCGACCCGTTCGTGTCGATGATCGCCACGATTCCGGTCTTCTTCGCGGTCGGCATGGGGCTGTACTACGTGTTCTTCCAGCGGATCGCCGGATCGGCCAGATTCGGTGAGATGACCGTGCTGCTGTCGTTCGGTCTGGCCCTGGTGATCGAAGGTGTGCTCGGATTCGCCTTCACCGGCATCTATCACACCGCGAACCCCGGCTACGCGACGAAGACGTTCGACATCGGCTCGGTGATCGTGCCCAAGGGGCAGCTGTACGCGTTCGTGGCGAGCGTGGTGCTGTTGGCCGCGCTCGGCGCGATCCTGTATTTCACCCGGGTCGGATACGCCATCCGTGCGACGATGCAGAACGCCACGGCGGCGCAGATCGTGGGTGTCAACGTCAACCGGGTCTCGGCCGTGGCGTTCGGCATCGGCACGGCCATGGCCGGTGCCGCCGGCTCGTTGATGAGCTATCTGTTCACGTTCTTCCCGGGTGCGCACTGGCAGTTCATCGCGCTGCTGCTGGCGCTGACGGTCGTCGGTGGCCTGGGCAGCCTGCGCGGTGCGCTCGTCGGCGCCATCGGCCTGTCCGTCGCCGCGGCGTTCGTCACCGACCTCGCGGGTCCCAACTGGTCGTACCTGACCTTCTATCTCGCGCTCTTCGTGGTGCTGCTGGTGCGCCCGCAGGGCTTGTTCGGACGAAAGGTCTCCGTGTGATGTCGGGTCAGTCAACGTCAGTCGAGAACGGTGTGCTGTCGGCCCGCCGCCACCGGTCGGTCTCACCGGTGGCCGAGGACCTGACGGCCAAGCAGCGTTGGACGCGCCGTCTGCTGCCGCCCGGGATCCTGGTGATCTGCCTGGTCATCCCGATGCTCGGCCCGGTCATCGGCAGCTACACGTACTGGCTGCAGATCCTCACGACGGTGTTCATGTGGGTCGCGTTGGCGAGCAGCTGGAACATCATCGGCGGCTTCACCGGATACGTCTCGCTGGGTCACAACGTGTTCATGGCGATCGGCGGATATCTCTCGGCCGGCATCTTCGTCTATTACGGGGTGTCGCCGTTCATCACGGCGATCGGGGCGGGTCTGGTGTGCGTCGCGGTCGGCCTCGTGGTGGGCCTGATCATGCTGCGCACGGACGGCGACGCGTTCATCATCGCGACGATCGCTCTGCTCCTGATCGCCCGGATCCTGTTCGACAACTGGACGTTGCTCGGCGGATCGAACGGGCTGAGCCTTCCGTTGCTCAGCTTCGCCGACCCCGACCTGATCCCCGTGCCGTTCTACTACGCCATGCTGGTGTGCGCGGTCGGGGCGGTGCTGCTGGGTTACTGGGTGCGGCACTCCAAGTTCGGGCTCGGGCTGCGGGCGATCGCGGAGGACGAGGTGCGGGCCGAGGTGGCGGGCGTCAACACCCGGCTGCTCAAGGTCGCGGCGTTCGGCGTCAGTGGGTTCTTCACCGGCATCGTGGGTGCGATGTGGGGCTATTCGCTGTCGTACGTACGTCCGGAGAACTTCCTGACTATCACGATCGCGGCCCAGATCGTGCTGATGGCCGTGATCGGCGGCAAGGGCACCGTGCTGGGGCCGATCGTCGGCGCGGTCCTGATCGTGGCGTTCAACGAGGCCGCGGTGTCCAAGTTCGGCAGCAGTGAGCTGAACCTGGCGGTCACGGGCGTCTTCCTCGTCGTGGCGCTGCTGTTCTTCCCCCAGGGCATCGTCGGCACGCTGCGCGAGCGACGGCGACTGCCACGAGCCCTGGACTGGGGCTGAGCAGGCGATGACGACAGAGAAGGTGGGACCGCGATGAGGACGTTGATCAGCGGTGGTGGCCTGGTGGTGGCCGAGCGCCCCGAGCTGCTCGAGGGCGGTGACCTGCTGATCGAGGACGCCGTGATCGCACAGATCGGCGAACCGGGGACGTTGCCGGGTGACGGTGTGGACAAGGTCGTCGACGCCACCGGCTGCCTGACGATGCCCGGGCTGGTCAACACCCACCAGCACGACTGGTACGTGCTGGGCAAGGGGCTCGGCGGTGACATGATCCTCGAGCAGTGGATCCGCGACTGTCTGTTCCCGCTCAAGGCGAACCTCTCGATCGACGATCTCCGGGTGGCCAGCGAGCTGGCGTGCCTCGACATGATTCGCAGCGGGACGACCACCTCGGTCAATCACCTGGTCGTGACGACGTCGCCCGAGCAGGAGGACGCGATCCTCGAGCCGGTCGTGCAGTCCGGCATGCGTCAGTACTTCGCGAAGGCGATCCGTCCCGAGGACGTACCCTCCGCGTACGAGGGCGCCCGGGCGGCACATGAACGCTGGAACGGTCGTGCGGCGGGTCGTATCGGCATCGGATTCGTGCTCGAGGCGACATCGCACTGGATGGCGGCCGGGACCTCCACCGAGGAGATGGTGGTCGGTGGGCACGCCTTGGCGCAGGAGCTGGACACGTTCGTCAGCTCCCACATCGCCGGTGGCTCGCTGTCCATGGAGGACGGCTACCTGAAGTTCGTCGAGGAGATGGGCCGAACGGACCTGGAGTTCCTCCACCGCGCCGGCGTGCTCGACGACCGGTGGATCCTGGCGCACACGATCCACCCGATGGGCGACGACCTCGACCTGATCGCGGCGGCCGGGAGCACGGTGTCGCACACGCCCAGCTCGGAGGCCGCGCGCGGCGGTGGCATCGCACCGATCCGCGACATGATCCGGAACGGCATCAATGTCGCGCTCGGGACCGACGGGCCGATGGTCGACCTCACGAACGACATGATCGAGCAGCTCAAGTGGACCCGCCTGCTGCAGAACCAGGTGCACGGGGAGCCGGACTCCATCGATCTGCGACAGCTGGTCGCGATGGGGACGTCCAACGGCGCGCAGGTGCTGCGGGCCCAGGCGAGCTTCGGGCGCATCGCGCCTGGGATGCGCGCCGATCTGGCGACGTTCGACCTGGCCACTTTGCATTCGGCGGTCGTGCATCGCCCGTTGAGCTCGTTGATCCATTCGGCGCGGGGCCTCGACGCCAAGCACGTCATGGTGGACGGCGAATTGCTGCTCGAGGATCACCGGTTCACCCGGGTCGACGATCTCCAGGTCGCCGACGTGCTGGCGCGTGCGGGTGAGCGCGGGCGTGATCTGGCGCAGCGCTCAGGACTCGCCCCCGCCTGAATAGGTTGCTCTGACGTGGGGGTGGCGGTGCGTGTGTTCCCTGTCAACGTTGGCGACAGGGAACAGGCTCACCGCCAGAGGGTCAGGCGATGCGGCCCAGGCCGCGCGGGAAGGCGTGCAGCCGCTCGCAGCCGGTCTCGGTGATGAGCAGGAGTTCACCGGTCTGGACCCCGGCCGTGCCGTCCTGCGTCGTCACGTTCGGCTGGACCACGACGGTCATCCCGGGGGCGAACGCCAGATCGGGCAACGGCTGCAGGGTGCGGCTGCTCGATCCGAACACGGGAGGCAGGTACCCGCCGCCCAGGCCATGGACCAGATCGTCGACGGTGGTGAATCCGGCGTCCTCGATGACGTCTGCCGCCTCGACGACCTCGGCCGGTGTCACTCCGGGCGCCAGGAGCGCCTCGACGCGGTGCAGCGCCTCGTCGGCGACCGCATGCAGGTCCTGGTACAGCGTCGTCGGCTCCGCCCCGATCGTGAACGTGCGGAGCAATTGTCCTGGGTAGTCGACCCCGTAGCTGGTGCTGAGCTCGCACGACAGGACGTCGCCCGCGGAGATCCGGCGACCGCTGGGCCACTGGGAGGGTACGCACTGGCCCGGATCGGACATCGACGTGATCGAGAAGTAGTGGATGTAGTTGGCGCCGCCGAGCCCGAGGTAGCTGCCCTCGACCAGGGCACCCAGCTCGAGTTCGGTCATGGAGGGCTGTGCGCCGTCGCGGAGCGCGGTGCACGACAGATCGGTCAGCTCGGCGGCACGGCGCAGGATGTCGATCTCCTCGCCGGACTTGCGCAGCCGCAACCCCGTGTAGGTGCCGGACAGGTCGACGACGGTCGCGCCGGCGCTCCGCAGTGCGTCGTGGATGCCGGCAGGCAGGGGTCCGATGACGCCGATCCGCCCGTCCAGCGCACCACGTGAGCGCAGTTCGTCGAGCAGGCTGGTTCCGGTCGACGCGCCGGCCCAGCGGACCTCGGCCTCGACCGCCAGACGGCGGGCCTGGGGGACATGGTTGAAGAAGTTGACGAAGACGACGTCCTGCTCACCGACGCTGTGCACGACGGCGGCCTCTCGGGTGACGGGCCAGCCGGTCAGCCATTGGACGGCGCTGCCCGAACGATTCGCGCCGTAGACGATGACGTGTTTCACCTCGACGGAGTCCAGGGCCGCGTCCAGAGCGGCGCGCCGCCGCTGCATCTCGGCCTCGCTGAAGGGGGTGGGAAGGCTCAGGGCCTCGTCGACCGCAGGGGTGGTCATGAGTTCTCCGATCAGGTGTTGGCCTGCCAAGTCTCACCAATGATGCACTCGTTTGCAAGAGGTGGTCAGGTTCTGCCTCCACGGTCGCAGCCAGGTGTTCACGAGGCACTGCGCATTGGAGTCGCAGCAGGCATGCTGCCGTGTCGGCGCCCAGGGCGCCGTCAAACTTTCTCGATCCAATGCATTGACACGCAGGGCAGAACCTATGAATGATACAAACGATTGCATGGCGTGGGTCACACCACGGCCCCTGGATCGGACCATCTGGACGTGATCCACGCCCACCCGAAATCGGCACACGACGTCAGGAGTTCCATGGCTCAGGCAGTTCACCCCGCCCCGATGCGAGGAGGTGCCGACGGCACGGCCGGACCGAACGCCTCATCGCAGCCGCTCATCGAGATCCGTGGCGTCTCCGCCGGATACGAGAACAAGAGGCAGAAGACCCGCCTGATCGCCCTGCGCGACGTGACGCTGGATGTCTACCCCGGCGAGTTCCTCGCGATCGTGGGGCCGTCGGGCTGCGGCAAGACGACCTTGGTCAACATGATCGCCGGATTCATGAAGCCCCTCGAGGGAACCATCACGATCGACGGCCGGCCCGTCGAAGGCCCGGGCGCCGACCGCGCGATGGTGTTCCAGGACTACGCGGTCCTGCCCTGGCGAACGGTGTACAACAATGTGAAGTTCGCACTGGAGAACCGCCGTCCTCGTCCACCGAAGGCCGAGTTGCACCGACGCATCGTCGAAGCGCTGGCACTGGTCGGACTGACCGGGTTCGAGCGTTCGTACCCGTACGAGCTCTCCGGCGGGATGCGCCAGCGGGTCGGCATCGCCCGGGCGCTGGTGTCGGAACCGGCGATCCTGCTGATGGACGAGCCGTTCGGTGCGGTCGATGCCATGACGCGAGAGGCGATGCAGGCCGAGTTCGAGAAGATCATCGCCCAGACGGGCCAGACGGTCTTCTTCATCACCCATTCCATCGACGAGGCGTTGACGCTGGGCGACCGGGTCATCGTGGTCTCGAGCCGGCCGGGTCGCGTCAAGGAGATCGTCGACGTCGATCTTCCTCGCTCGCGATTCGATGAAGGTGTCCGCAGAAGCGCTCGGTTCGGTGAGTTGCGAGATCACATCTGGGGACTACTGCAAGCCGAGGCACTCGGTGCCAGGGCTGGAGGTGAAGACGCATGAGCAGCGTGACGGCCGGCCCGGCCACGACGGGCAGCGCCGGCGACGGTGTCGTCGAATCGATCACGCGAAGCCGGTGGGCACCATTTCGCAGTCTGATCATCACGATCGTCAACCTGACCGTCTTCTTCGTGATCTGGCAGTGCATCGCGCTGGCCGAGGTGGTCAACCCGCTGTTCTTCCCGAAGGCGACCGACATGTTCTCGGCGATCTATCACGGATTCGCCGACGGCGTCATCGGGCCGCAGCTGTGGCACAGCATCCAGAACTTCCTGATCGGTCTGCTGATCGCGGGTGCGATCGGCATCCCCTTGGGGCTACTCATGGGTGCCGTGCGGATCGTCGACCTGATCCTCAGCCCGTACGTCTGGGCGATGACGTCCCTGCCGCGGGTGGCGCTGATCCCCCTGCTGATCCTGATCCTCGGATTCGGCAACACGATGCAGCTGACCATCATCGTGTTGTCGGCGGTGTTCCCGATGATGGTGAACTGCATGGAGGGTGTGAAGACCGTCGACCCGTCGCTCATCCGGGCCGGAAGGGTGTTCGGCGCCCGAGAGCCGCAGCTCTATTTCAAGGTCATCTTGCCGTTCACGCTGCCGTTCGTGATCTCGGGCATCAATCAGGGCATCGCCCGTGGGCTCGTCGGCATGCTGATCGGCGAGCTCCTCGGTGGCGGCGGCAAGGGCATGGGCTTCCTCCTCGATCGAGCCGGTGACCAGTTCGATGCGCCGATGATGTACGCGACGTTGCTCCTTCTCGCGGTCATGTCGGTCGGCCTGGTCCAGGGCATGCGCTGGATCGAACGTCGAGCCGCCCCGTGGCGCGACTTCTCCCGAGCCTGACCCCCCGTAGTTCCCCACCCACAACAAGGAGATCCGTCATGAAGCGCAATCGATTGTTGACTGCCGCGGTGGCCGGCCTCGCGCTCGGCGCGTTGCTGTCCGCGTGCGGCAGCGACGACTCGGGATCGGGCCAGGAGACGGCCGCGATCCCGACGAGCTCTGCCGACGTCGACGGGAAGATCGACACGTCGAAGGTCAAGAGTTCGATCGTCGTCGCGGTCGACAACCCGTACTACCTGTTCCACCACGACATCCTGGTCGCCGAGGCGAAGGGCTACTTCAAGGAGGTCGGCATCGACAAGGTCAAGATCGTGACCGTGGAGGACCCGCTCCCGGCGCTGATCGGTGGTTCGGTCGACTTCGCCAACTACGACACCGACACCGCGATCGCGGCGGCGGCCAAGTCCAAGTCGGGCGTCCGCTACCTGTCGCCGTACCTCGGCGGCGAGGCCAACATCCTCGGGGTGCGCAAGGGCATCGACACCAAAGAGGACCTGAAGGGCAAGACCATCACGGGTGGCCAGTTCGGCAGCCGCAACGACTTCCTGATCCGCAAGCTGCTGAAGGACAACGGCATCGACCCGGACAAGGACGTCAAGCTGGTCAGCACCGGTGGTCAGTCGAATCAGCGCCTGCAGTCGGTCATCTCCGGTACGGTCGACGGCGCCAGCCTGCAGTTGCGGCACCGCAGCCTGCTGGAGAAAGAGGGCGGCAAGTTCCTGTTCCAGGAGCTCGGACGCGCTCCGCAGAACGGCTGGTCCGCGAACAAGATCCTGACCGAGAGCCCGGAGACCGCGACCGCGTTCCTGTCGGCCACGCTGAAGGCGCGTCAGTTCATCACGAACCAGGCGAACAAGGACGAGGTCCTGGCACTGATGGAGAAGAAGGGCTTCGAGTTGCCGCAGGATTATCGCGATGCCTACGGCGCCGAGAACGATCCGCAGTACCACACCGCCGACGGCGGCTTCGACGTCGCGGACATGCAGCAGTTCGTCGACGAGCAGATCAAGCTGAAGGTCATCCCGCCCGGTACCGATTGGCACGACTACGTCAATCCGCTGCCGTTGTGGAGGGCCCAGAAGTCCATCGGGCTGGACCTGCGGCCCACGCCGGAGGACTTCGCCCAGTGACGCAGGGACATCCGTGACGCGGGGGCACCAGTGACGACGAGGAAGCCGTGATCGCGACGGCCTCGGCCGCAGGCCTGCGAGTCCTCGGCCACCATGACCTCGGCGGGCGAGGCGACGGCATGCAGGTCATGCGTGACGGCGACGCGCTGTACGTCGGTCACACGGGAACGTCCGGAGCGGGCACGTCGATCCTCGACGTGTCTGCTCCGGACCGCCCGGAGCTGGTGACGCAGTGGGCCGCGCCTGCCAACACGCACACCCACAAGGTCCAGATCGCCGACGGCCTGCTGCTGATCAATCACGAGCGGTTCCCGTACCGGCCGAAGAAGCCGTTGGGTCCGCATTCGGCCGGTCTCGCGGTGTACCGCCTGGACGATCCGTTCGCGCCGGAGCAGATCGGCTTCTGGACCTGTGGCGGCAAGGGCGTCCACCGCATCGTCTGGGAAGGCGGCCGATACGCCCATCTGTCGGGTACGCCCGAAGGATTCCGCGACCGGATCTGGATGACGGTCGACCTGGCCGATCCGACCCGACCCGAACGGGTCGCCTCCTGGTGGTGGCCCGGCCAGCACGAGGCCGGCGGCGAGGTGCCGGACTGGGACGACGGGCACCGCGTCGCAGCCCACCACGGACTCAGCGACGGCCCGTACACCTATCTGGGCTACGACGACGCCAATCTGGTGGTCCTCGACACCAGCGACGTCACGCGGCCACGTCAGGTCGCGACGCTCGCCTGGACGGGTGGGGCGACTCATACGTGCCTGCCGCTGCCCGGACGCGACCTACTGGTCGTCACCGACGAGCAGCAGCACGACGGACCGCACGGCGCGGAACGCCACATCCACCTCGTCGACATCGCCGACCCGGCCCGCCCGCGCTACCTGCGGTCGGTGCCGGCTCCGGCTGAGGCTGCCTACGACGAGTTGCCGCAACGCTTCGGGCCGCACAACCTTCACGAGAACCGGGAGGGCTCGTACCGGAGCGACCGCCTGGTCTTCGCCACGTACTTCAATGCCGGTGTCCGCGTGTACGACCTGGCCGATCCGCAGCATCCTCGCGAAGTGGCCCACTGGGTGTCGCAGCCTCCTCCCGGATCAGCGGTGGCGCAGGCCAACGACCTGTTCGTCGACGCCGACGGCCTGGTGTGGGTCACCGACCGCGGTACCGGCGGAGTGGTCTGCCTTCAGCCCGATGATGCGCTCGCGGCCCTGATGGCAGAAGCGGCGCTGTCGTGAACGCACCCGGCTTCACGGCCGAGGGCATCGAACTCGTCGGCTATCACGATGTCGGCGGCAAGCCGGTCTTCAAGCTCGCCCTGCAGGTCATCGACGACCGGTGGTACCTGTACGCCACCCATTTCTGGGAGCCGCGCCTATCGATCTTCGACGTGACCGATCCGTCCGCTCCGGATCTGATCGGGGCGATCGAGGGCCCCGACGACGCCGCGACGTGGCAGGTCCAGGTGGCCGACGGACTCCTGGTGCAGGGGCTGGAACGACGCCCCGTGGCCTGGGGTGGTGACCCCGACAGCCGGGCCGAGGAGGGGATCCGGTTCTTCGACGTCGGCGATCCCCGGTCGCCGGAACTGCTGAGCCGGTGGCGGACCGGAGCGGTCGGCGTCCATCGCAATCACTACGCGGGTGGGCGCTACGTCCACGCGACAGCGAGCCGCCAGGGTTTCGACGGCAACATCTACGTGATCCTCGACGTGATCGACCCGCGTCATCCGGTCGAGGTCGGGCTGTGGTTCCTGCCGGAGCAGTACGTGGCTGCCGGTGCCGTGCCGCAACGGCGGGTCTCACTGCACGGGCCGCCCTACGTCGTCGGCGACCGGGCGTACCTCGGCTACGGCGCGGCCGGCCTGGTGATCCTCGACATCTCCGATCCGACGGCACCGACGCTGGTCTCGCACCTGGAGATCGGTGCCGCGTTCTCCAGCATGATCGCGCTGCACACCGCGGTGCCGCTGCCGGCGCGCCGGCTGGTGCTGATCAACACCGAGGCGATCGCCGAACGGTCCGAGGAGGCGTACAACTTCGCCGGCCTGGTCGACATCGAGGACGAGACGGCTCCTCGCCTGGTGTCGCTGCTGCCGATCCCGGCCCCGGCGAGCGGAGCTGACTACCTGAACTTCAGCCGTCGCGGCGGCCGGTTCGGCCCGCACAACCAGCATCATCCGCAGGGGCCGGATCTGTTCGCCTCCGACGATCTGATGTTCATGACGTGGTTCAACGCGGGCCTGCGGGTCTACGACATCAGCGATGCCTACCTGCCACGCGAGATCGCCTGGTACCTGCCGGACGATCCGGCCGAGCGTCGCGGACTGCTGCCCAAGACTCTGGTGACCCAGTCCGAGGACGTGCTCGTCGATGCCCGGGGCAACATCTTCTTCTCCGACAAGAACCACGGGCTGCACGTCGTGCGCTTGACCCGCAGTTAGGGCGTCGACATCACGGTGGCCGGATCGATGCCGAGGTCCTCGAGCACCACGCGGGCCGTGTTGCGCCCGGGCCGCCCGGACACCGATCCGCCCGGGTGCGATGTCGATCCGGTCAGGTAGAGCCCGGGCACGTCGGTGCGATAGTCGGGCCATCCCGGAATCACGGTGCCGTCGTCGAGCAGGAACTCGCCGCCGTGGCACGACCCGCCGATATTGGACCGGTTGTGGGCCGCGAGGCTGGTCGGCGACTCGGCCCGCATCATCACGATGTCGTCGGGTTCCAGGCCGTCCACGTACGGGCGGGCGAGATCGACGAGTACCTCGGCGTACGACTGCGCGTCGGCCTCGGTCCACGGTTCGCCGTCGAGCAGCATCGGTGCGATCGTGAGGAACTTGAACACGCCGCCGGGTGCGCGGTCGGGGTCGACGGCCGTCGACGACATCATCAACAGCCAGGGGTCCTCGGTCTCGAGCCGCCCCTCGTACGCTCCGGCGACCTGGCGCCGCAGGCCCTCGGGGGTGCCGATGCCACCCGCCGCGGCGAGCACCGGGCCGTCACTCGTGCGGTAGCGGATATCGGCTCGCAGGGCGAAGTGGACGGCGAACAGGGCGATCCCCGGCTGCCAGCGGGCGGCGGCCTCGTCGGCCAGCGGCGATGCCGTGTCGAGCATGCCGGGCAGCTCGCTGAGGTGGCTGCCCGCCACGACGGCGCGCGTGGCCCGGAACTCGCGACCGTCCGCGGTTCGTGCCCCGACGCATCGGCCGTTCTCGACGATGTACGCGTCGGCCCAGGCCGAGGTGTGAACCGTGCCGCCATGGTCGCGCAGATGCGCCGCGAGCGCGTCGGGCAGCGCTCCGGATCCTCCGACGGGCGTGGTCCAGCCGTATCCGAGCCGGCCGGCCATGATCGCGGCGGGAAGGACTCCGGTGCCGGGACGCTCCGGCGGTTGGATCGTCGCGAACGCCATCCACGCCATCGCCTGGCGTGTCACGGGGTGTTCGAACGTCGACTCGATGACGTCCCAGGCGCTGCGTCGCCGCAGGGTCTCGTAGCGTACGGCAGCCGCGTCGTCCCCGAGCGGCAGTCCGGCGGATGCGCGGGCGTGCACCGACCGGAGATCGTCGGTCCACTCGGTGATCATCGCGGTGAGGGCCTCGGCATCGGTGGCGGAGAAGCGGGCGAATTGCGCGGCGGTGCGTTTCAGGTCCGGATGGACGATCAGCGCGTCGTCGCCGCCGAGCGAGATCACGACCGCGGGGTCGGTGATCAGATAGCGCAGGCCGTACGTCTCGACGAGCCCGAGTTCGTCCTGGCGGATCAGGGGGTTGGACTGCAGGACGACGTGCGCCGTGGAGCAGGAGTCGTTGCGCCAGCCGGGCAGGGTCAGTTCCTCGGTGACGGTGTTGCCGCCGAGGACGTCGCGGCCTTCGAGCACGGTCACGGTGAGGCCGGCTTCGGCGAGGTAGGCCGCCGAGATCAGGGCGTTGTGTCCTCCGCCGACGACGACGACGTCGCTGGACGAAGTCGGTGATGTGGCCATGTGGCACTTCCCTCCGGTCGATCGTGCTGTTAACGTAGACCGAAATGCAAACGATTGCAACCATACGATTGCACACAACTCTGGACGGTGTTCCCTGATGGACGAGTACGTCGCCTCCGCCCGGTCCCACTGGGGCCCGCGGTTCTCTGCCAACGGCGTTCCGGCCGCGGACTTCGCGCGGGTCATGGACGGGTTGGAGTCCTGGGACGACTGGTGTTCGGCCTGGTCGTCCGCCGCGGCCGATCACGAGCAGCTGGGTGACGAGGCACTCGAACAGGGCCGCTTGCGCTCGGCCGGCGCGCACTACAGTGCGGCGTCGGTGACCTATCACTTCGCCAAGTTCGTCTTCGTGCGCGATCTGCACCAGATGCGCACGGCTCATGCCGCGGCAGTACGGTGCCTGACCGCGGCGCTGCCGCACCTCGACCCGCCCGGCGAGCGCCTCGAGATCGATTTCGACGGCGCCCGCATCGTCGGCGTCCTGCGTAAGCCACCGAGCAGTGTTCCGCCACCGGTCGTGATCCTGGTGCCCGGACTCGATTCGACCAAGGAGGAGTTCCGCGCCACGGAGGAACTGTTCCTCGATCGCCAGATGGCCACCTTCAGCGTCGACGGGCCCGGGCAGGGCGAGGCCGAGTACGACCTGCCGATCCGTCCGGACTGGGAGACTCCGGGCCGAGCCTTCGTCGACGCGCTAGCCGCACGCGATGACATCGACGCCGACCGCATCGGCGTCTGGGGTGTCAGCCTCGGTGGCTACTATGCGCCACGCTTCGCCAGCGGCGACGAGCGGATCAAGGCGTGCATCAGCCTGTGCGGTCCGTACGACTTCGGCGAGAACTGGGACATGTTGCCTGCACTGACGCGCGAGACGTTCACGGTGCGGTCGGGTGCGGCCGATCAGGAAGCGGCGCGGGCGATCGCGTCGACCCTGACGATGGCCGACCGGACCGAGCGGCTGGCCTGTCCCCTCCTGGTGATCGGCGGCAAGCAGGACCGGCTGATCCCGTGGCAGCAGGCAGCGCGTCTGCATCGGGAGGTCGCCGGCAGTGAGTTCCTGCTTCTCGAGGATGGCAATCACGGATGTCAGAACGTGGCGGCGCACCACCGTTACCGAGCGGCGGACTGGATGGCGGCATGTCTGCGGGCTGCGGGCTAGGAAGCGGCGCAGATGCGACCGACGGCCTTGACGACGAAAGCCCGTCGGGCGGCCATGTTCTCGGCGCTCCCGGGGTCCTCGCCCGGGCCGTACAGCATGCGAGTGACCTGGGTCGCGGCGAGCGACCAGTTGATCAGGCTCAGGATCGCCAGCACCAGATGGCGTGGGTCCAGACTCGGATCGATCGTCCCGGCGGCCTGGGCGCGGGCGATCGCGTCGATCTTGTCGGTGTAGTGCGCACGCCGGTCGGGTTCGGACACGACCGGGTCGGCGCCTGCGCTCAGTCCTTCCCAGAGCACGAGGCGCACGAGCTCGGGATGCGCGACGTGGAAATCGAACAGGCGCCCCACATAGGCCTCCAGCTGGCCGGCGTCCAGCGGAATGTCGTCGGCGAGTGCGTCCAGTCGCTGGCGCAGGACGGTCGCGAGCAGCACATCCTTGGTGCCGAAGTGATGGTAGATGGCCTGCTTGTTCACGCCGGCCGTCGCGGCGATGCGGTCGACCCGGGCGCCGGCCGGGCCGTAGCGGGCGAACTCGCTCTCGGCGGCGGCCAGGACGCGCTGACGAGTGGACTCGGGATCGTAGGCCATGACAGACATTTATCAACCAAGTGGTTGACAAGTCGAGTCGACGCTTCCAAGATCATGTCAACCAACTAGTTCAACCATCTGGTTGAAACCTGGGACGAAGGAGATTCGATATGACCACGACGTCCACGACGAGCCACGCGGCGGCTGCCCTCGGCCGGTCGGTGTGGGGAGCCTTCATCGACGGACGCGAGGTCACCACGAGCGCGTCCGGGGGGAAGCCCGCGACCTTCGAGGTCACCGAGCCGGCGACGGGCGAGGTGCTCGCCACCGTGGTCGAGGCAGATGACGCGCTGACGGATCTCGCGGTGCGTGGCGCTCGTCGGGCCTATGACGAGGTGTGGCGTCACGTCACGCCACGTGAGCGGACCGCGTATCTGCGCAAGGTCGCGGCGGCGATCCGAGAGCACGCCGACGAGCTCGGCGAACTCGAGAGCCGCGAGGTCGGCAAACCGCGCCGCGACGCCCAGCGTTTCGACGTCTCGTTCAGCTCGGCCGGCTTCGACTACTACGCCGGCCTCACCGAGACGCTGCATGGGGAGCTGATCGACCAGGGCCCCATCGACACCCGGGTGATCTTCGAGCCGTACGGCGTGGTCGCCGCGATCCTGCCGTTCAACTGGCCGCCGATCCACTTCACCAAGAAGCTCGCGCCCATCCTCGCCGCCGGCAACACCGCCGTGATCAAGCCGGGCGAGCAGGCTCCGCTCAGCGTTCTGCGCCTGACCGAGATCGTCAACGAGGTGCTGCCACCCGGTGTCGTGAACGCGGTCGCCGGCCGGCCGGCCGGTGCCGCGCTGTCGGCCCACCCGCAGATCGAGCGCATCACGTTCACGGGTGCCACGGCGACGGGCCGGGCGGTCCTGCGGTCGGCGGCCGAGAACCTGACCTACTCGACGATGGAACTGGGTGGCAAGAACGCCCTGATCGTGCTCGACGACGCCGATATGGACGTCGCCGTGGCGGTCGCGACGGAAGGCATGTTCTACAACCAGGGGGAGGCGTGCACGTCGACCGCCAGGCTGCTGGTGCACCGGTCGCGGTACGACGAGTTCGTCGAGCGGTTCGCCGAGATGACCCGGTCCCTGCGGGTCGGTGACGGTCTCGACCCCGACACCGATATCGGTCCCATGGTCGACGCCACGCAGCAGGCCAAGGTCCTGGCCTACCTGCAGTCGGCCATCGACGAGGGAGCCACGGTGACGGCCGAGGGCGACCTGCCCGACGACCCGCGACTGGCCGGCGGCTACTGGGTACGTCCGACCTTGTTGACCGGCGTCACGCCCGATATGACGGTGGCGCGCGAGGAGATCTTCGGTCCGATCGCCTGCGTCATGGTCTACGACGACATCGACGAGGCGGTCGCGATCGCCAACAGCACCGAGTACGGCCTGACGGCCGCCTTGATCACGGTCGACCATTTCAAGGCGGCACAGCTGGCCGAGCGGCTCGAGGCCGGCATGATCTTCGTCAACAACTACCTGCGGCGTGCATTCCTCGGATCACCGTTCGGCGGTATCAAGGGCAGTGGCTTCGGTCGCGAGAACTGGCACGAGACGCTCAAGGAGTTCGTCCGCGCCAAGACCGTCAGGTTCCCGTCGGGACGCGCCGAGATCCCGACCTGGCCCCCGCGCGACTGACCCGCCGAGTGACACGTTTCGACGGTTTCCCTCGGGAGAAACCGTCGAAACGTGCCACGCAGCGGCTGATCGGGTGAGGTGCCGCAGCCGTCGTCAGTAGCCGAAGCTGTCCATGCAGGCCTCGAACTTGCTCGACGGCCCGAGCGGGTACCGCAGCGTGCACTGCAACGTGGCCTCGGTGCGCGAGAGCAGATCGGTGACGGGCTTGGTGACCCCACCGAGGCCGAGGCTGTCGCCGACACCCTGAACCGCGCCGCCGAGGGTGCTGCCCCCGCCGGTCGACCCGCCTGTACCGGGCGTACCACCCGTCCCGGGCGTGGTGCCGGGAGTCGGCGTGGTGCCCGGTGTCGGCTTGGGCTCATTGGCCTTCTGCTCCTGCTTGGCCGCCTTCTTGCGCTGGGACTCGCTGAGCGTCTGGTCGAACGACTTGTTGGTCAGCTGAGGCGCGACGCTGTAGCCATCGGGCGACTGCGTGAAGTCGCCGGCCGCGTATCGCTTCGAGATCTGCAGCACCAGATCGACATAGGAACTGGAGTGGTTGTAGCGGCCGACCGCGGTACGGGCGTCGGACTCGTCGCGCATGTCGCCCGGCCCGGCACACAGGTACACGCCGGCCGCCGCGGCGGCGTCGTCGATGTCCTGAGGGTTCTTGGAGTCGTTGCCGTCGGCGTCGACCCCGACCGACGCCCAGGTGCTCGGGATGAACTGCATCGGTCCGACCGCGCGGTCGTACACAGGGTCCTTGTCGAGCCGGCCGTTGTCGGTGTCGGTGATGCGGGCGCGGCCGTTCTTTCCGTCGAGCGCGACACCGTAGATACCCGGGGTGGCGACACCGTCGGCGCCCAGGCTGTTGCCGTTGGAACGGCCGTGATTGGACTCGACCCGGCCGATCGCGGCCAGCAGGTTCCACGGCAGGTGACAGTCGGCGTCGGCTTTCGCGAGCAGCGATTCGGCGCGGCGGTAGGCATAGAGCGCCGACGACGGAATGCCATTGGGCGAGAGGGTCGACACCGCGGTGGCCGATCCGCTGCGTGCGTCGATGCCGGGGGCGTCCTGGACGCTGGCGGGCTGGTCGAGGGCCACGGTCGGGACGTCGGGGACCTCGGCTCCGCCAGTTCCCGAGGCATTGGCCAGGCCGGAGGTCGACAGCGCGGCACCCCACGCCGTCACCAGCAGCGCCATCGGTACCAGAGCACCGGCCTTCTGCCAACGCGACAAGCTACGAGCAGCCATGGTTTCCCTCCCTGACTCTTGCGGTACGAGGTCGGACACGTGATGTCCACCACGTCGTACCAAGGTCCAACGATAGGGTTACTGACGAGTTACGTCTACTCGGATCGGTGGCCCGATCCCCTCCATGAGACGGACGGACGGACAATGGATGACGTGACTTCGAACCACCAGTCCCATCAGCTCTTCGAACGGGCCCTGGCCGTCTCGCCGGGGGGCGTGAACTCGCCGGTCCGCGCGTTCCGTGCCGTCGGCGGCTCTCCTGTCTTCATGGCCTCGGGCCAGGGACCGTGGCTCACCGACGTCGACGGTCGCCGCTATGTCGACCTGGTCGGCTCCTGGGGACCGATGTTGCTGGGTCACGCGCATCCCGAGGTCATGCAGGCGGTCACGGCCGCGGCCGCTCAAGGCACCTCGTTCGGCACGCCCAGCGCCCCCGAGGTCGAGCTGGCCGAGGAGATCGTCGCCCGCACGCCGGTCGACCAGGTGCGGCTCGTCTCGTCGGGCACCGAGGCCACGATGTCGGCGATCCGGCTGGCCCGCGGGTTCACCGGCCGCGACCTGGTGATCAAGTTCGCCGGCTGCTACCACGGCCACGTCGACGCGTTGCTCGCCGAGGCGGGGTCCGGCGTGGTGACGCTCGGGATCCCCGGCACGCCCGGGGTGCCGGTGCAGGTCACGGCCGACACGATCGTGCTGGCCTACAACGACGTGGCGGCGGTCGAGGCCGCGTTCGCCGAGCTGGGTGACAGGGTCGCCTGCGTCATCACCGAGGCCTCGCCGGGCAACATGGGGGTCGTCCCGCCCGCTCCGGGCTTCAACCGGTTCCTGTCCGACATCTGCTCGCGCCATGGTGCCCTGTTGATCAGCGACGAGGTGATGACCGGTTTCCGCGTGACGCGATCCGGGCACTGGGGGATCGACGGTGCCGTGGAGGGCTGGCGTCCCGATCTGCTGACGTTCGGCAAGGTGATGGGTGGCGGATTCCCCGCTGCCGCGTTCGGCGGCCGTCACGACGTGATGCAGCTGTTGGCACCCGCGGGGCCGGTCTACCAGGCCGGCACGCTGTCGGGGAACCCGATCGCGACGACCGCGGGCCTCGCCACATTACGGGCCGCGGACGATGCTGCGTACGCTCGGCTCGATGCCGCGTCGGCGACACTGCAACAGCTCGTCACGGGTGCGCTCACGGCGGCAGGCGTCGCGCACCGGCTTCAGTCGGCCGGCTCGATGTTCAGCATCTTCTGGGGCAGCGAGGCCCCTGTGACGGACTTCGCGGGTGCACAGGCGCAGGAAGCGTGGCGGTTCGGTGCGTTCTTCCACGCGATGCTCGACGCCGGGGTGTACCTGCCTCCGAGCGCCTTCGAGTGCTGGTTCGTCTCGGCGGCACACGACGAGGAGGCACTCTCTAGGATTGCCGATGTACTGCCCGTTGCGGCCGAGGCCGCGGCGGCAGCGCGTCCCCGTTGAGTCCGGCCCGTTGAGCCCGGCCCATCCGAGTACCCACCACGAGGTCCACCCCGCATGAGCACCCGCACGACCGTCCATCTGATGCGCCATGGCGAGGTGCACAATCCCGAAGGGGTCCTCTACGGGCGTCTGCCGGACTATCACCTGTCGGATCTCGGCCGGCAGATGGCGTCGATGGTCGCCGAGTCGCTGCGCGATCACGACATCACCCACGTCGTCGCCTCGCCGCTCGAGCGGGCCCAGGAGACGGCGGCCCCGGTCGCCGAGGTCAAGGGGCTCACGCTGCACACCGACGAGCGCGTCATCGAGGCGGGCAACAGCTTCGAGGGGCTCACGTTCGGCAAGGGCGCCGGATCGCTGCGCCGCCCACAGAACTGGTGGCTCGTGCGTAATCCGCTCCGCCCGTCGTGGGGTGAGCCGTACGCCGAGATCGCGTTGCGGATGCGGGCCGCGATCGACGACGCCCGAGCGGCGGCGCGGGGTCACGAGGCGGTCATCGTGTCGCACCAGCTGCCCGTGTGGACCGCTCGACGGTCCTATGAGAAGGCGCGCTTCGCCCACGATCCGCGCAGGCGTCAGTGCACGCTGGCCAGTCTGACGTCGTTGATCTTCGCCGACGACGACTTCGTCGGGCTGCTCTACAGCGAACCCGCGGGTGAACTCCTGCCGTTCGCCAAGGGCGCGTTCCAGGGCGGCGTATGAAGATCAAGGCGTTGACCCTGACCGTGGCGCTGGCTGCGGCCCTGTTGAGTGGTTGCGGCGGCTCGGGCGGTCCGGAGCAGACCTCGGGGTTCGTCGAGGGCAGTACGGGCATCACGGTCGTGCCGGCCAAGGACCGTCAGCCCGCGCCGACCCTGTCCGGCGATGACCTGACCGGTCAGGCGCTGAGCACGGCGGACTGGAAGGGCCAGACGATCGTGGTCAACGTGTGGGGCCCGTGGTGCGCGCCGTGCCGCAAGGAGATGCCCACGCTCAAGGAGGTCTCCGAGCAGTACGCCGATCAGGACGTGAAGTTCGTCGGCGTCCTGAACCGCTCGAAGTCCGACACCGCTCAGGCCTTCGTCAAGAAGGTCGGCATCACGTATCCGACGTTCGCCGACCAGGGCGGTCGCCTGGAACTGAAGTTCAACGACACGCTCCCGACGATCGGCGTGCCGACGACCTGGATCATCGATTCCGAGGGCCGGGTCGCGGTCCGCATCGCGGTCAACGACCTCACTGCGAGCACGCTCGCCGGCCTCATCGACGACGTCAAGAAGTCAGTGGCGTGACCCTGGTAGGCGAGATTTGCGCCGTTGTCGTTGGTTTTGGCTCGCTAAAACCAACGACAACGGCGCAAATCTCGGGGTCCGGGGTCTCGGCTGGGCGGAGCGCTTGACGTGAACGGGTGGTTGGGCGACACGGTCGTGTCGGGGAATCTGCTGCTGGCGGCCCCCGTCGCGCTGGCCGCGGGGCTCGTGTCGTTCTTCTCGCCCTGTGTCATCCCGCTGCTGCCGGGCTATCTGTCGTACGTCTCCGGGGTCGGGGTCCAGGATCTCGATACCGGACGGCGCAGCCGCGTCGTGCTCGGCGCCTTCCTCTTCGTCCTGGGCTTCACGGCGGTCTTCGTGCTCAGCGGTGCGCTGTTCGGCTCGATCGGGCGCGAGCTCTGGGCCTATCAGCGGCAGCTGTCGATCGTCACCGGGATCCTCGTGATCGTGCTCGGACTCGTGTTCGTGGGCGGCGTGCGATTCCTGCAGCGTGACGTCCGGGTGCACGCCGTGCCCGCCGTCGGCCTGTCCATGGCTCCGCTGCTGGGGGTGTTCTTCGCCGTCGGCTGGACCCCGTGCATCGGCCCGACCCTCGCGGCCGTCCTCGGCCTGAGCTTCTCGGCCGACGACGCGACGGCGGCTCGTGGCGCCCTGCTCGCCTTCGTGTACTGCCTCGGCCTGGGCGTGCCGTTCCTGCTCGCCGCCCTCGGATTCTCCCGCTTCTCACGATCCGTCGGCTGGATCCGTGAGCATCAGCGGGCCGTGTCGATCGCCGGAGGCCTGCTGATGATCGCGGTCGGACTCATGCTCGTGACGGGCGTCTGGGACAGCCTGGTGACCGACCTGCTGAACTGGGCCGGCGGATTCGAGACCGCCCTATGAGCGCCCAGAAGCGGAACGAACCGGCCTCCGAACTCGGCTGGCGCGAGATGGCGCGCTGGACCTGGCGCCAGCTGACGTCGATGCGCACCGCGCTGTCGCTGTTGCTGCTGCTGGCGATCGTCGCGATCCCCGGCTCGCTGCTGCCCCAGCGCGGCGTCGACGCCCGTGCCGTCGAGGCCTACCTGACGGATCACCCGAAGGCCGGCCCCCTGCTGGACCGGCTCGGCATGTTCAGCGTGTACACCTCGCCGTGGTTCAGCGGCGTGTACCTGCTGCTGATGGTCTCGCTGATCGGCTGCATCGTGCCCCGAGCGCTCGTGTACGCCCGAGCTCTGCGCGCCCGCCCGCCCCGCGCCCCCCGGAACCTGCTGAGGTTCCCCGCGTCGACCGAGATCGTCACCGCGTCCTCACCGGACGACGTCATCGCTGCGACGCGTGTCGCTCTGGGACGCGCACGGATCGACGTCGTCGAGCGCGACGGCGCGCTCGAACTGTCGGCCGAGAAGGGCTATCTGCGCGAGGCCGGCAATCTGGTGTTCCACATCAGCATCGTCGTGGTCCTGGTCGGGGTCGCCGCCACGGTCCTGTTCGGTTATCGCGGCGCGGCGATCGTCTCCGAGGGCGATCGGTTCAGCAATGTGCTGACCCAGTACGACGAGTTCGGCTCGGGGTCGCTGTTCGACCGTGACTCGCTGCCGCCGTTCTCCCTGAAGCTCGACGACTTCGCCGCGACGTACCAGCCCGACGGCCCGCAGCGCGGTGCGCCGCTGTCGTTCAAGGCCACCGGTACCTACTCCGATGGTGTCGACGGGCCCGACCGGCCGTTCACGATCCGCGTCAACCATCCGCTCAAGGTGGCGGGCACGTCGGTGTTCCTGGTCGGCCAGGGGTACTCCCCGGTCATCAAGGTCACCGATCCGGACGGCGAGGTCGTGTTCGACGAGCCCGTGCCGTTCCTGCCGGCCGATCCGTCCTACACGTCCAACGGTGTCGTCAAGGTGCCCGAGGCCAAGCCGGAACAGCTGGGCTTCCAGGGCTTCTTCCTGCCGACGTTCGTGACGGGCAGCGACGGCGCCACCCGATCCGCGTTCCCCGCGCCCTTGTCGCCGATCCTGGGCCTGTTCGTCTGGCACGGCGATCTCGGCCTGGACGACGGGCAGCCGCAGTCGGTCTACGTGCTCGACAAGCGCAAGATGACCCAGTACATGGACGCCGACGATCCCACGAAGGGCTTCCGCGTGAGCCTGCAGCCCGGCGAGAGTCAGAGGCTGCCCGACGGCCATGTCATCGAGTTCGTCGGTCTCAAGCAGTTCGCCCGGTTCCAGATCGCGTCGACCCCCGGCGTCCAGGTGCCGCTGATCGGCATCGTGCTCGGCCTGATCGGCCTGATCGGATCGCTGTCGGTCAAACCGCGTCGTACCTGGGTCCGGGTGCGCCGCGACGGCTCGCGTACCGTGGTGCACGTGGCGGTGCTCGATCGCGTCCCGCGCGTCGACCTGCCGGCAGATCTGGAGCGGTTCGTCCAGCGTATGCAGGAACCGCTCGATGAAGGAGAAGTCTCGTCATGACCCTCGAGCAGCTCGGCCGACTGTCCAACTACAGCGTGGTCTCGGCGACCATCGTGCTGGCCCTCGCATTCGTCGCGTACGCGGCGCAGTGGGGCCTGGCGCGCAACGTCGCCCCGGCGCGCCGGGTCGCGGTGCCCGAGCGGGGTCCGGCCGAGACCCCGGTCGACACCGGCTCCGACGTCGATCGCAGCGACACGGCCGGCGGCATCGGCTTCTCCCTGACCGTCCTGGCCGAGCTGATGCTGGTCATCGGCGTCGTCACGCGCGGACTGGCTGCCGAGCGGGTGCCGTGGGGCAATATGTACGAGTTCAGCTGCATCGCCATCATGGGTGCGCTGGCCGTCTACCTGCTGCTGGTGCGGCTGTGGGACATCGACTGGATCGGTGCCCTGGTCACGGTCTTCGCGATGATCGTCCTGGGCGCGTCGATGCTGTTCGTCTACGTGCCCCCGGGCCCGCTGGTGCCGGCCCTGGACTCGTACTGGCTCGTGATCCACGTGGTGTGCGCGATCCTCGCCGGTGCCGCCTTCCTGGTCGGTGCTGCCGCGTCGGTGCTGTACCTGCTCAAGGCGCGCGCCGAGCAGAACACCCCGGACGCCGAGCGCACGGGCTTCCTGTGGCGCATCCCGTCATCGGCCGTGATCGATCAGGTCGCGTACCGGGTGCACGCGTTCGCGTTCCCGATCTGGACGTTCGCGGCCCTGATCGCCGGTCCGATCTGGGCCCAGGCGGCGTGGGGACGTTATTGGGGTTGGGACGCCAAGGAGGTCTGGGCGTTCATCACCTGGGTCGGCTACGCCGCCTACCTCCACGCGCGTGCGACGGCCGGCTGGCGCGGCAAGGCGGCCGCGATCCTGGCGCTGCTCGCGTTCTCGACGTTCCTGTTCAACTACATCGGCGTCAATCTGTTCGTCGGCGGCCTGCACTCCTACGCCAAGTAGCCCGCAGAGATCGTGGCGGTGCGCGACCTCCCGGTGGGCGGTGAGTGAGCGTCCGTTCGGCCTCATATCTTGGTCAGGACGGACGCAGAGTCACCGCTCACCCCGGGATCGTTCTCAGCTCGAACGACGGGTCCGTGACAGGACCGGTCACAGGCCGCGCAGGTAGTCGGGATCGTCGTCGGGACCCTTGGGCCGGTAGGGGCGTGGTGCCGGCCGGCCACCCGACGGCGGACGCCACACGCGGTGGTGGCCGTAGAACAGCCATGCCATCGGCCCGACGATCGGGGCGAGGATCAGCACGAACCACAACGGCTTGGGCACTCCGCGCACCTGGTCACGCGGCGTCGCGATCAGATCGAACAGCGCGTACACCAGCAAGGTGAGCGCCACGGCGGCCAGCAGGAACTTGCCCATGCGTTCGAGCCTACCGACGCGGCCGTAGGCTGGTCGCATGAAGGCGTTCTGGCGGTACACGATCGCTCGGCTGGCCCTGTTCGGCGTGTGCTGGCTGGTGCTGTGGGGCATCGGGCTGCTGATCTTCGAGCAGTCCACGCTCACGAACCTCATCGTCTTGATGATCGCGATGCTGGTGTCGGCCGTGGTGTCGGCGTTCGTGCTGGCTCCCCTGCGCGACGACCTGGTGCGCCACGTGCAGGCGCGGGCCGAGCGCATGACCGAGCGGCTGGAGGAGGCGCGCGGCGCCGAGGACGTCGACTAACGTCTTGGCATGCCCAAGACGACGCCTGAGCAGCGGGCCTGGATCGCTGAAGCGATCCGCCGGGTCGATGCCGACGCGAACCGTAGCGCCGACACGCACCTGCACGTCCTGCCGTTGCCGGTCGACGGCATCGATCTGTATCTCAAGGACGAGTCCGTCCATCCGACGGGGAGCCTCAAGCATCGCCTGGCGCGGTCGCTGTTCCTGTATGCGTTGTGCAATGGCTGGATCGGCTGCGACAGCACCATCATCGAGGCGTCGAGCGGGTCGACGGCGGTCAGCGAGGCGTATTTCGCCCGGTTGATCGGTCTGCCGTTCGTAGCGGTCATGCCCGCTTCGACGAGTCCCGAGAAGATCTCGCTGATCGAGTTCTACGGCGGCCGCTGTCATCTGGTCGACGACGCCGGCGCCGTGTACGACGAAGCGCGCCGGCTCGAGGCCGAGACGGGCGGTCACTACATGGACCAGTTCACGTACGCCGAGCGCGCGACCGACTGGCGGGGCAACAACAACATCGCCGAGTCGATCTTCGAGCAGTTGCGGGCCGAGCCGCATCCGTGTCCGTCGTGGATCGTCGTCGGCGCGGGCACCGGCGGCACGTCGGCGACGATCGGGCGGTTCGTGCGGTATCGCCGCTTCGACACCCAGATCATGGTGGCCGATCCGGAGAACTCGGCCTTCCTCGACGGCTGGGAGCAGGACGTCTCGACCGCCACGACGTCGGCGCCGTCGCGCATCGAGGGCATCGGCCGGATGCGCATCGAACCGTCGTTCGTCGGTGGTGTGGTCGACGACATGATCCGGGTGCCGGACGCCGCGTCGATCGCGGCGGCCCGGTGGGTCTCGGAGATCCTGGGCCGTCCGGTCGGCGGGTCCACGGGTACCAACATCTGGGCGAGTCTGCAGGTGGTCGACCGGATGCGCGAGGCCGGGCAGACCGGCAGCATCGTCACGCTCCTGTGCGACGGCGGCGAGCGGTACTCCCACACCTACTACGACGACGGGTGGCTGCAGTCCCAAGGACTCGACCTCGCACCGTATCGAGAGTTCTTGGAGCAGTTCTCCGTCGGCTCGCCGTCCGGGTCCTGCGACGCTAGGTGAGCGTGGCTCTCGGCGATATCGCACGTCCGTCGCACCGGATGCGCGACGGTGATGTCACGACGATCTAGGGTGAACTCCGGGACGGTGATGTCGAGATGAGGAGCAGACATGGCGACTGACGCATCGAGCCTGCTCGGGGCGCAGCAGCGCGTGGCGGTCAGGGTGATGGCGAAGGGCTCGACCGTGAAGATGCTCACGCTGGGCAGTCTGGGCATCGCGATGGCTGAGGTGTCCGGTCAGCAGGCCAAGGTCGATACTCCGGCCTTCGGGCGGGTCGGACTGTTGGCGGTGACCTCTGACGAGGTGGCGTTGGTGTCGATGGCCGGTGCGATCACGCTCAAGCCGAAGGAGGTCATCGCCCGGGTGCCGCGCGATGCGATCATCGAGATGCAGGTGGGTGGCGGGGTGGCGTCGACTCGGGTCGTGGTGCTGTTCGCCGATCAGACTGCCTGGGTGGTCGAGGTTCCCAAGAACCTGGCCAAGCAGGCCAGACAGGTCGCGGCCGAGTTGGGGTTCGGCTGAGCGTCGTGGGCTGATCGCCCGGACTGCTCCTGGGGTGGAGGGGCGCGGATTCCTTGATGTGCGAGGAAGGATCAGGCGCCCAGGGCGAGACCCACGCCCAGCCCGAGGGCGTAGACCAGTTCGGCTTGGCCGATGTCTTTCAAGACCGCGATGAGCGCTGGTCCCTGAGCGCCGCGGGCGACGGTCTGTCGCGCGCGGACCGCCAGGGGTAGGAACAGCAGGCCGAGCAGGGCCCAGAGGGTGTAGCCGGCGGCCGTGCCCAGGGCGACGATCGAGACCAGCACCAGCAGACTGAAGAAGCGCCGGGTGCCTCGGTCGCCCAGCACCACGGCCAAGGTCTTCTTGCCGCTGACGGTGTCGGTGGGGATGTCGCGCAGGTTGTTGGCGACGAGGATCGCGCAGGCCAGGGCGCCGACGCCGACCGCGGCGGTCACGGCCGGAGCGGTGATGTGCTCGACCTGGACGTAGGCGGTCCCGAGCACGGCGACGATGCCGAAGAACAGGAACACGCTGACCTCGCCCAGGGCGCGATAGCCGTAGGGCGAGGGACCGCCGGTGTAGGTCCAGGCCGCGAGGATCGCGGCGGCACCGACGAGCAGCAACCACCACGTCGTGGTGGCGGCCAGGGCGAAGCCGAACGCGGCGCCGAGGCCGAGGAACGCGAATGCCGCCAGCTTGACGTGGCGAGCCGGCACCAGGCCGGACCCGACCAGTCGCAGTGGTCCGACCCGGTCGTCGTCGGTGCCCTTGATGCCGTCGGAGTAGTCGTTGGCGTAGTTGACGCCGATCTGCAGCGCGAGCGAGACCCCGAGCGCCAGCAGTGCCTTCCACCAGACGACCGCCTCGGCGAACGCGGCCGCGCCGGTGCCCGCGACGACGGGGGCGATCGCGGCGGGAAGGGTGCGGGGGCGCGCGCCGGCCACCCAGAGCGCCAGACCGTTCGGGACGGGACCGGGCGTGGAGGAGTCGGGAGCGCTCTGGTTCACCGGGTCAGTGTGCCAGCCCCGCCCTCTGTCAAGATCTGGTTGACGCTCTTGGCTTGTCAACCTAGGATTGACGCATGGCGACGCAACGGCCGTCGGGCGACGATCAGGCGTTCACCGACGAGGTGGCGCGGGCGATCGCCCGGCTCGACCCGGATCTGGAGAAACGGCTGCTGGGCCACGACCCGCAGGCGCATCTCGATCTCGTCGTGCTGACCAGCCGGGCGCAGTCGGCGGTGGGCGAGTTGCTGAGGTCGGCGGTGTCGTCCGCGCGCGCCGCCGGCTGGAGCTGGGAGGCCATCGGCGCGTCGCTGGACATGTCCCGTCAGGCCGCACAGCAGCGCTTCGGGCGCACGGCCGACGACGTGGCCTCCGACGACGGCCGGCGCCTGGTCGGACTCACCGCGTTCAACGAGATCGAGACGCTCAACGCCTGGGGCCGGCACGGATGGCACTCGATCGGCTACGGCCCGATGTTCCACGACGTCGTGCACACCCAGGTGCAGTGGGAACATCGCCGCGCCGTGGTCGGCGGGCGTGCGGCCCGGAACCTGGAGACCGACGGCTGGGAACGGTTCGGCTCGGTGTGGTTCCCCTGGGTGTACTTCCGGCGCCCGATCGACGCACCGGCGCTGCCGGGTGAGCCGGAGTGACGGCCGCGTCGCTGCACCCGGTCCGTGGCGAGCCGCTCGCGGTGCTCGAGGCGCTGCGAGCCTGGGTCGACCGTGGTGGCGACCCGCTCGTGATGCGCACCTCGGGCAGCACCGGCGAACCGAAGGACGTCCTGCTGTCTCGCGACGCCATGGTCGCGTCGGCGGCCGCCGCGCTCGACCGGCTCGGCGGACCGGGCGGCTGGCTGCTCGGCATCCCGGTCACCGGAGTCGGAGGGCTGCAGGTGCTGGTGCGGTCGATCCTGTCCAGGGTCGACCCGGTGGTGTCGAGCGATATCTCGGCCGCGGCGGTCGGTGGCGCTCGCCGCTACGTCTCGATCGTGCCGACCCAGCTGCACCGCCTTGATGCCGCGGGCCGGCTGGACGCGCTCGCCGAGTTCGACGCGGTACTGCTCGGCGGCGCCGCTGCCGAACCCGGGTTGCTGGAGCGCGCCGATGTCGCCGGCGTGAACATCGTCCGTACGTATGGCATGACGGAGACGTGCGGCGGATGTGTGTACGACGGGCTCCCGCTCGACGGCGTCTCGATGCGGATCGCCCCTGACGACATGGTCGAGCTGTCGGGCCCGGTGTTGTTCGACGGCTACGGCGATCCGGCTGCGACTGCCGCCGTCCTGAACGACGGCTGGTTCCGTACGGGCGATCTCGGCGAGATCGGTGCCGACGGCCGCCTGCGCATCACCGGACGGGCCGACGACATCGTGCAGAGCGGAGGCATCAAGGTTCCGCTGCCTGCCGTCACGACCGCCGTCAGCCGGTTGTCCGGCGTCGCCGACGCCGTGGTCCTGGGCCGGCCCGATCCGGAGTGGGGCACCGAGGTGGTGGCCTTCGTAGTGCCCGTGGACGGCGGATCGCTGGATCTGGCCCGATTGCGTGACGAGGTCACCGCCCAGGGCCTCCCGCGCACCTGGGCGCCGCGTGACCTGGTGCTGCTCGACGAACTCCCGCTGCTCCCCAACGGCAAGATCGACCGCCAGCGCCTGCTTGCTCGGCGTCGATGAGGCGACGCCTGGGCCGAGAGGAATCAGGTCAAGGCGTCGATGGCGCGAGCGATGGGCTGGTCGCCGCCCACCAGGTTCCACTGGTGGCCGATGGTCCGCGGGTCGTCGAGCACGGCGGCCAGGGTGCGGGCCACGTCGGCTCGGGTGACGTCGCCGCGCTGCACATCGGGGCCGAGGGCGATCAGCCCGGTCGCGGGATCGTCGGTCAGGCGCCCCGGCCGGATGATCGTCCAGTCCAGGCCGCTGGCACGAAGCGCCGTGTCGGCATCGCGCTTGGCCTCGACGTAGGCACGCCAGACCGGTTCGGTGTCATCGGGCAGCGGCGCGTCGACCGAGATCGCCGAAACCTGGACGAACCGTCGTACTCCGGTGATCGTCGCCGCTCCGATCGACTTCAGGGAGCCGCCGAGGTCGACGGTCTGCTTGCGCTCGATGTTGCCGTCCGGCCCTCCGCCGGCCGAGAACACGATCGCGGCGGCACCGGTGAACAGTTCGGCGAATCGCTCCGTCCCGTCGGCCTCGAGGTCGAGCAGGGCGACCTCGGCCCCGAGCGGCTCGAGATCCCCGGCGTGCGCCGGGTTCCGTACCAGTGACACGACCTGGTGTCCCGCTTCGATCAGAGGGGTGACCAGCAGCCGGGCGATCTTGCCGTGGCCTCCGACGATCACGATGCGACTCATGGTTCCACGGTAGATCCCGGGTCCACACCGTCCGGCGTTAGTGTTCACCGCGTGCAGTTCAGGACGTTCGCGATCGACATGCCCACGCGCTTTCGTGGTGTGACCCGCCGCGAGGGCATGGTCGTGCACGGCCCGGCCGGCTGGGCCGAGTTCAGTCCCTTCCTGGACTACTCGGCGGCCGAGTGCGTCCCCTGGCTGAGGGCGGCGCTGGACTCCGCCGAACGGCCGTGGCCCGCCGCGGTCCGCGCCACGGTCCCGGTCAACTGCACGGTTCCGGCGGTCGGGCCCGATCATGCGGCACGGATCGTGCACGAGTCCGGGTGCTCGACCGCCAAGGTCAAGGTCGCCGAACCGGGCCAGAGCCTGGGCGACGACATCGCTCGCGTCGAGGCCGTTCGTGACGCCATCGGTGCGAGCGGGCGGGTGCGCATCGACGCGAACGGCGGTTGGGGTGTCGACGCGGCGGTCCTGTGCATCGCCGAACTCGACCGGGCCGCCGGCGGACTGGAGTACGTCGAGCAGCCGTGCGCCTCGGTCGAGGACCTGGCGGCTGTGCGACGCCGGATCGAGGTGCCCGTCGCGGCCGACGAGTCGATCCGGCGAGCCGATGATCCGTACCGGGTCGTCGCGCTCGAGGCGGCCGACATCGCGGTGCTCAAGGTGCAGCCGCTGGGTGGAGTTCACGCGTGTCTCGAGATCGCCGAGCGCATCGGGATCCCCGTCGTGGTCTCGAGTGCGGTCGACACGTCGGTCGGTCTCGCGGCCGGTCTCGCCGTGGCCGCCGCGCTGCCCGAGCTTCCCCACGCCTGTGGTCTTGCGACCACCTCGCTGTTGGCCGGCGACGTCGTGGCCGATCCGCTGCGTCCCGTCGGCGGTGCCCTTCCCGTCGGCCGGGTCGAGCTTGACGAAGCCGCCTTCACGTTCGTGGCTGCCGATGCCCAGACCGAGTCACGCTGGCAGCAGCGTCTCGCCGAGGTCCGGGAGCTGATCGGATGAGCGCCGTCGACACCGCCCGCCGACTCGTGGAGCGGGTGCTCGCGGCCGGCTCCACCGACGCCGTCCTCTCGCCGGGGTCGCGGTCCGGACCCCTTGCGCTGGCGCTCCATGCCGCCGACGCCCAGGGCCTGCTGCGTCTGCACGTGCGTGTCGACGAGCGCGAGGCGGCGTTCGT
>Ga0182737_1001001_pt1 | contig 31263 bp, 30 predicted proteins | sample eDN5th30CBELigOP_FD_128878 | JGI IMG/M metagenome (GOLD analysis project Ga0182737, IMG submission 128878) | Enriched Organic Plus compost microbial communities from Emeryville, California, USA - eDNA 5th pass 30_C BE-Lig OP (version 2) (version 2) ... | reverse complement strand
GTCATGGGCTCCTGGAAGATCATTGCCATGCGGCTGCCGCGCACCGCGTTGACGCGCCGCCGGCCGGCGCGCGACAGGTCCTCGCCCAGCACCGCCAAGCGCTGGGCGCTGCGCCGGGCTGCCTTGGGCAGCAGGCCCATGATGGCCAGCGAGGTCATCGATTTGCCGCAGCCGGATTCGCCGACGATGCACAGCGTCTCGCCGCGGCGCACCTGGAACGACACGTCGCGCACTGCGTGCAGCACGCCGCGCGGCGTGTCGATGTCGACCCGCAGGCTCTGCACGTCCAGGGCGAGGTCGCTGGTGGTGGAGTGGGGGGCGTCCATGTCAGGCTCTCTCCTCGGGCGACAGCAGCTGGTGCAGGCCGTCGCCCGCCAGGTTGATGGCGAAGATCAGCAGCGCCAGCGCGCTGCCGGGAATGGCGATCAGCCAGAACGAGAAGAACATGTAGGCCTTTGCCTCGGAGATCATCAGTCCCCAGGACGGCAGGGGCGGTTGTACGCCCAGGCCCAGGAACGACAGCGCGGCCTCCAGCAGGATGGCGCTGGCGGCCTCCAGCGTGGCGATCACGATCAGGTGCGGCAGCACGTTGGGCAGCACCTCGCCGCGCACGATGCGCCAGGTCGAGGCGCCCGCCGCCCGCGCGGCCGCCACGTATTCCTGCGACCGCACCTGCTGGGTGGCGCTGCGCATGACGACGGCGAAGCGGTCCCACTTCAGCAGGCCCAGCACCAGGATGACGACCCACAACGAGCCGCCGACGATGGCCACCGTGGCCAGCGCCACCAGGATCACCGGCATCGACAGCCGCGTCGTGATCAGGAACGACACCACCATGTCGGTGCGGCCGCCGAAGTAGCCGGCCGCCAGGCCCATGGCCGTGCCGATGACCCCCGAGATGACGGCGACCGCCAGGCCGATCAGCAGCGAAATGCGGGCGCCGTAGATCAGCCGCGAGAGGTAGTCGCGCCCCAGCTGGTCGGTGCCCAGCGGATGCAGCCACGATCCCTTGGCATACCAGGCCGGCGGCACGGTGCGGCGCACCAGGTCCTGCGCGTAGGGGTCGTGCGGGGCCAGCAACGGCGCGAACAGCGCGACCAGCACGATCAGCAGCAGGATGCCGCCGCCGACCAGCAGCGCCCTGTTGCGGCGCGCGCGGCGCCACAGTTCGGCACCGCGCGCGGGCGGTGCATCCGCGGGCAGCGCAGTGGACGGCAAGGTGGTAGGAAGGATCGGCGTGGTCATGGTCAGGACACCCGGATGCGCGGATCGAGCCACGCGTTGGCGATGTCGGATGCCAGCGTCAGCAGCACGTACAGCACCGACAGCAGCAGGACGATCAGCTGCATCACCGGGAAATCCTTGAAGGTGATGCTCTGGTAGGCCAGGTACCCCAGCCCGTCCAGCGCGAAGATGGTCTCGATCACCACCGAGCCGCCCAGCAGGTAGCCCAGCTGCACCGCGGCCAGCGCCACCACCGGCACGATGGCATTGCGCAGCGCGTGCTTGAACACCACGGTGGTGGCGGGCAGGCCTTTGGCGCGCGCGGTGCGGATGTAGTCCGCGCCCAGCACTTCGATCATGCCGGCGCGGATCAGGCGCATGAAGGCGGGCGCCACGTAGTAGCCCAGCGCCAGCGCCGGCATCACGAAGTGCTGCCACGTGCCGCTGCCCGACACCGGCAGCCAGCGCAGCGTCAGCGAGAACAGCATGATCAGAAGAAGCGCGAAGAAGAAGTTGGGCAGCGCCTGGCCCAGCACCGCCACGGCCAGGCACAGGCGGTCGGCCAGGCTGTCCTTGTACAGCGCGGCCAGCACGCCCAGCGGGATCGAGATCGCCAGCGCCACGCCCAGTGCCGCCAGCCCCAGCAGCAGCGTGGTCTGCAGCTTGGAGAAGATGAGCGGGCCGGCCGGGGTCTTGAAATAGACCGAAGTGCCGAAGTCGCCCTGCAGCATGTGCCAGAGCCAGTCGGCGTACTGGACCGCCAGCGGGCGGTCCAGCCCGTACATCTTGCGCACCATGTCGATGTCGGCCTGGCGCGCGCCTTCGCCTGCCAGCGCCACTGCCGGGTCTCCGGACAGGTGCAGCAGCAGGAACGCCAGCACCGAGACGGTCAGTGCGACCAGGGCGGCCAGCCCCAGCCGCTTGAGCGTGAACGCAAGCATCGGATCGCTCTCCCTTCAGGCGCGGGGCCTATTTCCAGCTCATGTCCCAGAAGCGCACCAGCTCGTCGGGATAGGCGGTCATGCTGAGGTCCTTGTTGGCCACGTAATAGGCCGGCAGCAGCCACAGGGGCACGGCGTAGGCCCGCTCGCCGATCAGCGCCAGCGCCTTCTGGTAGGCCGCGGTGCGCTTGGCCGGGTCGATGGTGTGGTCCCCCTCGTCCAGCAGCTTGATGATCTCGGGATCGTGCGCCAGGTCGTCCGCGCCGCCGCCGAAGTACACCGGCGTGGAGGCCGACACGTCGTTGACCAGGTTGGAACCCCAGGTCTGGTGCGTCAGCGCGGTCTTGTTGCCGCGCGCCATGTCGCGCATGGCGGCGTACTGCAGGAAGTTGAGCTTGGCGCGGATGCCCACGGCCTGCAGGTAGTTGATGATGGCCTCGGTCTGGTTGCGCTCGCGGTAGGCCGCGATGGGGATCTCGAAGCCGTCGGGGAACCCGGCCTCGGCCAGCAGTTTCTTCGACAGCGCCGGGTCGTACTTGTAGACCGGCACGCCCTCGGCCGTGCAGCCCACCTGAGAGGGCGTGCACAGGCTGTTGAGGATCTCGCCGCCTTCGCCCACGATGTTCTTCACGATGGTCTCGCGGTCGATGGCGTGCATGATGGCCTTGCGCACCCGCACGTCCTTCAGCTGGGACGCCGGTCCGCCATCCTGCACGTTCATCTGCAGGAACACGATGCGCATGGTTTTGCCGGCGACGACCTGCAGTGTGGGCACGGCCTTGATCTGGTCGGCCTGGTCCTTCGCCACGTTCATGATCAGATCCTCGCCACCCGAGATTGCCTCGGCGAGCTGCGTCTGGCGGTCGGGAATGAAGCGGATGATCACCTTGCCGATCTTGGGCTGGCCCTTGGGCGATTCCTTGAAGTAGTTCGGATTGCGCGCCAGGGTGATCGACTTGCCGGGCTGGTAGTCGGTGACCATATAGGGGCCCGAGCCCACCGGCTTGGCGTTCATGCCTTGCGGACCCACTTCCTGGTAGTACTTGGCCGGATGGATGGCCACGGTGGTGGACAGGTATTCCTTGGCGCCGGGGAAGGGCTCCTTGGTGGTCAGGCGCACCTTGTACTTGCCCAGCTTCTCGACCTTGTCGATCCAGCTGACGTTCTGCTGCGTGACGGCCTTGTTCTTGGGGTCGGCCACGAAATTCAGGGTATAGACCACCGAGTCGGCGTCGAACTCCTCGCCGTTGTGGAATTTCACGCCCTCGCGCAGTTCGAAGTCGATCGTCTTGTCGTCGACCTGGGTCCAGCTCTTGGCGAGCTGGCCCTTGTACTCGTTGGTCATCGGGTCCCGGTACAACAGGGTGTCCCACACGTTGGCGGCGATGATCACGCCGATGCGCACGTTGTTGTAGTAGGGATCGACGTTCTCGGGCGCCTGGTCGTAGGCCATGCGCAGGGTGTCGTCCTTCTTGCCAGCCAGCGCGGGGCCGCTGGCCACCAGGCCGGCAGCCAGCAGCGCGGCGGCTGCGGTGCGCAGGCGCGCGGCAAGCAGGGGACGAGGCCGCCGGGCGGCGGGCGGCGAAGCAACAGCAACGGGTTTGACGCGACATTCAGCCATGATGTGGCTCTCCCTCTTGACCGTATCGGTTGGAATGAGATGTGCTGCCGGGTGTTGCGCGAACCGAGGCCGCTGGGCGGCGCATCGTTCGAGTGATGCCGGTACTGCAAAACCGTTGTCTCGCTCCGGGGTGTTCCTCGCCGCTGTCGTCGTGTCGAGGATGGCGGGCCCTAGCTGCTGTCGGGCGGCGCACCGCCTGGCGTGCCGATGGATGTGCCGGATACCTCGGGTGCCAGCCGCCTGAGCGCGGCCTCGCACTTGTGCTGCAGATGGCGGTGCATGATGGCGGCCAGCCGCTCGCCATCGCGCTGTTCCAGCGCCTCGGCCATGTCGACGTGCTCGCGCATCGCCTGGTCCCACTTGGCGCGGTTCTCGTTGGACACGAACCGCAGGTTCTGGATGCGCAGATTCTGCGCCGCGTATAGCTGCGCCAGCAGCGGGTTGTGCGCCGCCTGGCTGATGCGCCGGTGGATCTCGCGGTTGGTGCCGTAATAGGCCGGCAGGTCGTGACGCGCGTGGCTGGCCATCATTTCGTACGTGAGGGCGCGAATCTCGGCGATCTCGTGGGCGGTGGCCCGTTCGCACGCCAGCCGGCACGACATGGCCTCCAGGCCGCCGATGACCTCGAAGGCATCGCGGATGTCGGCCTCGGACAGGGCCACCACCTGCGCGCCGCGATTGGGCTCTACGCGCACCAAGCCTTCGGCCGCCAATACGCGGAACGCCTCGCGCAGCGGTGTGCGCGACACGCCCAGTTCGTCGCACAGCACGCGCTCGTTCAGGCGCGCGCCCGGCCGGAATTCGCCCTGGATGATGCGTTCGCGCAGTTGGCCCGCCACCGTACCCGACAGCGTGCGCGCCGCCGGGGCGGCGGAGCCGGGCGCGTCGGGAGCGGGTGCAAGGAGCGGACTGCTGCGCATGGTATACAAAGCTTCCCCTGTTTTTCGGGCCACTATAGACCAGCCGCGCAGCGCGGCTCATGGGTGAATACCCTAAATTATTCCGCCAAAAACAATGAGATAAAGTGGCGCATGCGTTTGGCCGTGCTGCGTGCAGGCCAACGACAGCCGCCGCTTGCACGGCGTCCGGCGCGCGTCCGTTCAGTTGGTATACAAATTTTCCGACCGAAGGTTCCTCATGCCCAGGCTCAACTCTCATCCCGCCGGCCGCCATTTCCTGCAGATTCCCGGTCCCACCAACGTGCCCGAGCGTGTGCTGCGCGCCATCGACTATCCCACCATCGACCATCGCGGCCCCGAGTTCGGCGAACTGGGCAAGGCCGTGCTGGCGGGCATGCAGGCGGTGTTCCAGACGGCGCATCCCGTGGTGATCTATCCGTCGTCGGGCACGGGTGCATGGGAAGCGGCGCTGGTCAATACGCTGTCGCCGGGCGATTGCGTGCTGATCGCCGAGACGGGCCACTTCGCCGCGCTGTGGCGCCGTCTGGCCGGGCGCCTGGGCCTGGAAGTCGAGGCCATCGAAGGTGACTGGCGCCATGCCGCAGACCCCGCGCAGATCCAGGCGCGTCTGGCCGCCGACACGCAACACCGCATCAAGGCCGTGTGCGTCGTGCACAACGAAACTTCCACCGGCGTGGTCAGCGACATCGCGCAGGTGCGGGCCGCCATCGACGGCTGCGGCCACCCCGCGCTGTTGATGGTCGACGCTATCTCGTCGCTCGGTGCCATTGACTACCGCCACGACGAATGGCGCGTGGACGTGGCGGTAGCCGGCTCGCAGAAGGGCCTGATGCTGCCGCCCGGCCTGTCGTTCAACGCGCTCAGCCCGCGCGCGCTGGCCGCGGCCGAAACGGCCCGCCTGCCGCGCTCGTACTGGGACTGGCGAGACATGCTGGGGCCCAACGCCACGGGCTACTTTCCGTACACGCCCGCCACGAACCTGCTGTATGGCCTGCACGCGGCGCTGGAGCAATTGCAGGCCGAGGGGCTGGCCAACGTGTTCGCGCGGCACCACCGCCATGCGGCCGCCACGCGCGCCGCGGTGCAGGCCTGGGGCCTGGAGCTGCTGTGCCTGGAGCCGGCCGGCCACAGCCCCGCACTGACAGCCGTGCTGATGTCCGACGGCGTCAGCGCCGACGCGGTGCGCAAGGCCGCGCTGCAGCGCTACAACCTGTCGCTGGGCCAGGGCCTGGGCCGCTTGTCCGACCGCATCTTCCGCATCGGCCACCTGGGCGATTTCAACGACCTTACGCTGTGCGCCACGCTGGCCGGCATCGAGATGAGCCTGGGCAACGCCGGCGTGCCGCACCAGGCGGGCGGCGTGCAGGCCGCCATGACGCGCTTGGCCGAGCCGGCCAGCGTGCTTCGCTGAATCCTGGCATCGGCGCCGCGTCCGCGGCGTCCCGGTGCCGCACACACCGCAACGACAAACGACAAGGGAAAGGACGCGCCATGCCGAATACGCTCATGCAGCAAGCCATCGAATTCGCCCAGCAGCACGAGACCTCGTGGGACCGCGAAGTGGACGGCGTGTGGGGCGTGCACCAGCAGGATCCCCCGCCGTGGAACCGCCTGCTGGGCCCGGTGCACGGCCGTGGCCCGAACACCGGTCTGGTGGTGGTCGACGGCAAGACCGTCGCCTCCTGGGGCGAGCCGCAGCGCGCCGACCTGACGTTCAGCGTAGCCAAGCTGTATCTGGCACTGGTGGCCGGCATTGCGCACGACCGCGGCCTGCTGCCCGACGTGGACGAACCCGTGCGTGGGCGCGTGCCGGGTATCGGCTTCGACGAGGGCCGCAATGCCGCGATCACGTGGCGCCATCTGCTGCAGCAGACCAGCGAATGGGAGGGCGAGCGCTTCGGCGTGCCCGATCAGGTCGACCGCTACCGCGCCGTCACGTTCGGCGATCCCCCGGGGGGCAAGAAGGGCGATGCGCGGCCGCTGCAGCAGCCGGGCACGTACTGGGAATACAACGACGTGCGCATCAACCAGCTGTCGTATGCGCTGCTGCACCTGTTCCGCCGGCCGCTGCCCGAGGTGTTCCGCGAAGCCATCACGCGGCCGATCGGCGCCAGCGAGGATTGGCAGTGGGTAGGCTACGACAATGCCTGGGTGGAGATCGACGGCCAGCGCATGCAGTCGGTGCCGGGCGGTTCGCACTGGGGCGGCGGAATGTCGATCAGCAGCGCGGACCAGGCGAAGATCGGCCAGATGCTGCTGGACGAGGGCAGGGCGCCGGACGGCCGGCAGGTGCTGTCGGCCGAGTGGATCCGGGCGATGCGCACGCCGTGCGAGATTGCGCCGTACTACGGGTATCTGATCTGGCTGAACCATGACCGCAAGATTTTCCCGAGCCTGCCGGCGTCGAGCTTTTTCGGGATCGGGGCGGGAAGCTCGTTCACCTGGGTCGAGCCGGAGCGGCGGATGGTGGCCGTGGTGCGGTGGCTGGATTCGGCACATGCCGATGGGTTGTTCGGGCGGATCTTGAAGGCCGTGGATGGTTCCTGACGGGATGGGTTTCGTTTGTCCTGTCTTGTCTGTGGGCGGCGGGGGCTTTTTGAGTTCTTGAGGCGTCCTGCCTGTCTGCCGAGGCCTTGCCGGCCAAGTCGCTCGGCTGGGGCGCGCCATCAGGCGCCCTCGGTCGCCCTGCGGGCGACTTCCCTCGCGCCAACTGCCCGGCAAGGCCCCGGCAGACAGTCAGGACTCATGACAACGCAAGGTAGTCCTCTGCGCACTTTGGCTAAGGACATTCTCGACGGGCCTGCATGGCGCGACGCGTGTAAGTGATTCCGGTCCGGGCCGGTCTCCCAGCGAAGCGGGCCTGGCCTGGGCTATAGTCTCAGGTTCCGTCATTCCCGTTTTTCGTCATCGCCCGTCTGCGCCGTCGGCGCGCTTGCGCTGGCGTTGCGCATCCGTGAGCTACAAACCCACCACGGTCCACGACCTGCACGGCTTCGATACCCTGATCGACGCCCGTTCGCCGTCCGAATATGCACTGGACCATATTCCCGGCGCCATCAATTGCCCCGTACTGGACGATGAGGAGCGCCGCATCGTCGGCACTATCTACGTCCAGAACTCCGCGTTCGAGGCCCGCCGTATCGGCGGGGCCATGGTGGCGCAGAATCTGGCGCGGCATCTGCGCGAGCAGTTCCACGACAGGCCGCGCAACTGGCGGCCGCTGGTGTATTGCTGGCGCGGCGGGCTGCGCAGCGGCAGTTTCGTCACCTGGCTGCGGCTGGTGGGCTGGGACGCGCAGCAGCTGCAGGGCGGCTACAAGGCCTGGCGGTCGCATGTCATCGCGGCCAACGACGTGCTGGCCGCGGGGCTGCGGCTGCGCGTGCTGTGCGGCCCTACGGGCAGCGCCAAGACGCGGGTGCTGCACGCGCTGGCCGGCATGGGCGAGCAGGTGCTGGACCTGGAGGCGCTGGCCAGCCATCGCGGGTCGGTGCTGGGCGCGGTGCCGGGGGTGGAGCAGCCTTCGCAAAAGGCGTTCGAGACGCGGCTGTATTCGGCGATGCAGTCGCTGGACCCGGGCCGGGTGGTGTGGGTGGAAGCCGAAAGCCGCCGCATCGGCCGCGTGGCGCTGCCCGAGGCGCTGCTGCAGCGGTTGCGCGCCAGTCCGGTGGTGGAGATCGTGGCGCCTGTGCAGGCGCGCCTGGCGTATCTGCTGCGGGATTACGCCTGGCTGGGCGACGACCCGCAAGGGCTGGTGGAGAAGATCGGCGCGCTGAAGGGCATGCTGCCCAACGAGACGCTGGCGCGCTGGCAGGATTGGGCCCAGGCGCGGGCGTTGCCGCCGCTGTTCGAGGAAATGATGACGCGCCACTACGACCCGCTGTATGCGCGGTCCCAGGGGCGGCACCTGCAGCGGCTGGGCGATGCGGTGCAGGTGACGGCGCCGGACCTGTCGCCGGCCGGCATCGACGCGCTGGCGCGGCGGGTGGCCGATGCTATCCTGCCGGCAGACTTGGCGGCTTGCCGCACGAACCCCGCGGATGCCTGAGGCGATCCAGCGGGATTCGCCAACCCTTGCAACGAGAAACAGGAGAATCCTATGACTCCCAGCGCGGCGCTCGAAGGCGTCACCGTACTGGAAATCTGCAACGTCGCCGCAGGGCCGTTCTGCGGCATGCTGCTGGCCGACATGGGCGCGGACGTCATCAAGCTCGAGAATCCCAAGGGCGGCGACACGCTGCGCAGCTGGCCGCCCATCAACGACGGCTACAGCGAGAACTTCGCCTCGCTCAACCGCAACAAGCGCTCGGTCACGCTCGACCTGAAGGATCCGGCCGACGCCGCGCTGGCGCGCCGCCTGGCCGAGCAGGCCGACGTGCTCATCGAGAACAACCGGCCCGGCGTCATGGCGCGCCTGGGCCTGGACCACGCCACCCTCAGCAAAGCCAATCCCCGCCTGATCTATTGCTCGATCTCCGCCTACGGCCAGTCCGGCCCGCGCGCGCAGGAGGGCGGCTTCGACCTCACCATCCAGGCCATGAGCGGCATCATGAGCGTCACCGGCGAGCCGGGCGGCGAGCCCGTCAAGTGCGGCGTGCCGCTGGCGGACTTTTCGGCGGGCCTGTACGCGGCGTATTCCATCGCCGCGGCGCTGCGCGTGGCCGAGGCCACCGGCGTGGGCACGCACATCGACGTGCCCATGCTTGGCGCCACCCTGGGCATTGCCGCGCTGCAGACCTCCGAGTTCTTCGGCAGCGGCAAGGATCCGGTCAAGCTCGGCTCGGCGCATCCGCGCAACGCGCCGTACCAGGCGTTCCGCTGCCAGGACGGCCATTTCGGCATGGCCGCCGGCAACGATGCGCTGTGGCGTTCCGTGTGCGAGGTCGTCGGCCGGCCCGATCTGGCCGAGGACGAGCGCTTTGCCAACACCGGGCTGCGCGCGCGCAACCAGGAGGCGCTGCGCGACCTGCTCGAGGCACTATTCCAGCAGGCGCCGGCCGAGCACTGGCTGGCGCAGTTCCGCGCCCGCGGCGTGCCGTGCGCGCCCATCAACCGCTATTCCGACGTGTTGCAGGATCCTCAGGTCGAGCACATGCAGTGGGTCCAGCCGCTGGAGCTGCCCAACGGCGTGCGCACGCGTACGTTCGGGCCGCCCGTGCGCTTCGACGGCCAGACCGCGCGGGTGCATCGCCGTCCGCCCGCGCTGGGCGAGCACAACGACGAGGTGCTGGGCCCGCTGCGCGAGGCAGGCGCATGACGGCCCGGGCGCAATGGCAGAGGAGGGCGGGGCGATGAACGAAGAAGTGCTGCAGATCCGGCACGAAGGCGACGTCACCACGCTGACGCTGGCTCGGCCCGGCAAGATGAATGCGCTGTCGGCCGATCTGGTCGAGCAACTGCTCGACGGCGTCGACCAGGCTGCGCAGCGCGGCTCGCTGGCGCTGGTGCTGCAGGGAGAAGGGCGCAACTTCAGCGCGGGCTTCGACTTCGGCGGCCTGGCCGATCACAGCGACGGCGACCTGCTGCTGCGCTTCGTGCGCATCGAGACGCTGCTGCAACGGCTGGCCGCGTCGCCGTGCCTGACGATCGCATACGCCCATGGGCGCAACTTCGGCGCCGGCGTGGACCTGTTCGCGGCCTGCCGGCTGCGCTACGCGGCGCCGCAGGCCACCTTCCGCATGCCGGGTCTGCGCTTCGGGCTGGTGCTGGGCAGCCGCCGTTTCGCCGGCCTGGTCGGCGCCGGGCGGGCGCGCGACATTCTCGAGAACGGCCGCACGTTCTCGGCACAGCAGGCAGTCGAGATGGGCTTTGCAGCCGGGCAGGCGGGCGCCGACGAGTGGCCCGGCGTGCTGGCGGGCGCGCTGCAAGAGGCACGCGCGTTGCCGGCCCCGCATCGGGCCCGCCTGTACGCGACGCTGTCCACCGAGGCGCCCGACACCGACCTGGCACACCTGGTGCGTTCGGCCGCCGAGCCGGGCCTGAAGGCGCGCATCGAGGCCTACCTGCAAGCCTAGCGGCGCCGCCGGCGCGTCCTGCGGGAAAGCCCTTACAGCGGATTTTCCGTTGAGGGCGCGCCGGAATTATTCGCTTTTCCCTCCTCGGACCCCGTTCCTATACTGCCCTGCATTCCGGCCCGGTGACCCGCGGGCCACTGACAGGGAGCCCGAGGAACAATGGAACTGCAACGCAAAGTCGACATCGCACAAGACGAGGTCGTCACCATCCTGGAAGACCAGAGCGTCAGCGCCAGGCCGTTGATCCGCGATACGCCGCTTGCCGGCCCCATCGTGTGGGACCGCACCACGCTGGCGCCCGACGACGGGGTGATCCGCATCAGCGAGGGCTGCCTGGCCGAGATCGATGCTTTCCTGGCCCATCTGCGGCGCAACCCGCTGCCCATCCTGCTGCTGAGCCCCGCCGACTACGACATGCCGCTGTGCAGGGCCATGATGGCCGAGGCCCGCAACATCCTGGACAACGGCGTGGGCTTCGTCATCCTGGACAAGCTGCCGGTGCACACGTATACCGAGGACGAGAGCAGGGCGGTGTACTGGATGCTGGGCCAGATGGCGGGGCGGCCCGTGGCGCAAAGCTTCGACGGCAAGATGATCTACGACGTGCGCAACGTCGACCGTCCGTACACCTCGTCGGTGCGCGGCGACACGACGAATCGCGGGCAGAATTTCCATACCGACAACAACTACAACCTGTGCCCGCCGCACTACGTGGCGCTGTTCTGCCTGCACCCGGCCAAGAGCGGCGGCATCAACAGCATCGTCAGCTTCTACGCCGCCTACAACGAGATGCTCAAGCGCCACCCCATGGAGCTGATCGAGCGTCTCTATCATCCGTACCTGGCCAACCGCCAGCGCGAACATGCCCCCGGCGATCCGATGGTGCTGAGCCGTCCGCTCTTCACCTATGACGGCAAGCGGATGAACTGCAAGCTGTCGCGCCACCAGACACTAAGCGGCTACCAGGTGGCCGGCCAGGAACTCGATCCGCTGGGCCTGCAGGCCATCGAGGCGTTGGAAGCCATCATGATGGAAGAGCGCTTCAATCGCGAGTTCTTCTTCGAGCGCGGCCAGATCCAGATCGTCGACAACCGTCGTTGCGGGCACCGGCGCACTGCGTTCGAGGACTACGATGAGCCCGAGCGCCGGCGCCACCTGCTGCGCCTCTGGCTGCGCGACGAAGGGCGGCGCTCGTACCAGGGGTGAGGGCGCACGATACGGCGCAAGCCGGCAACACAACACGACCCTCTGCCAGGGCCCTGCGGTGCGAAGGCCGGCAAGGAGGGGGAGTGAGACGAAAGAGGCCGCCACGGTCCGCCATATAACCAGTGCAAGGGGTTTCCATGCGTTCCAATCCTCCCATCCGGCGCCGCCTGCTGGCGTCCTTTGTCTGTTGCGCCACGCTGCTGGCGCCCGTTTTGTCCGCGCAAGCGGGCGCTTATCCCGACCGGCCCATCAAGATCATCGTGCCGTTCACCGCCGGCGGCACTTCGGACGTGCTGGCACGCACCGTGGCCGAGCAGCTGGCGGCGGACCTTGGCCAGCCGGTGGTGGTCGAGAACCGCGCCGGCGCGGGCGGTGCGCTGGGCGCCGGCGTGGTCGCCCGCGCCGAGCCCGACGGCTATACGCTGCTGATGGGCTCCAGCTCCGCGCTGGCCGTCAATCCCGGCCTGTTCGACAACCTGCCGTACGACGCCGAAAAGAGTTTCGCGCCGATCTCGATGGTGGCCAGCATCCAGAACATTCTGCTGGTCAACCCGTCGATCCCGGCCAAGAGCGTGCAGGAGCTGGTGGCCTACGGCCGGACCCGTCCGCTGTTCTACGCGAGCGCCGGCACGGGTTCGTCGCCGCACATGTCGGCCGAGCTGTTCCAGTCGATGAGCGGCCTGAAGATGACGCACGTGCCGTTCAAGGGCGGCCCGCAGGCCGCATCCGAGGTGATCTCGGGCCGCGTCGACCTGGTATTCGACAACATGCCTTCGGCGGCCACGATGGTGAAGTCCGGCCAGCTGCGCGGCCTGGCCGTGACGGGCGCGGCGCGCTCGCCGATGGTGCCCGACATCCCGACCCTCGAGTCACAGGGCCTGGCCGGCTACGACGTGACGGTCTGGTACGGGCTGGTGGCCCCCGCCGGCACGCCCGAGCCGGTCATCCGGCTGCTGAGCGACGGCGTGGCGAAGATCCTGGCGCGTCCCGCGATACGCAGCAAACTGACCGAGCTGGGCACCGAGCCGGCCAGTTCCTCACCCGAGGATTTCACGGCCTTCATCGCGGGCGAACGCAAGAAGTGGGGCGAGGTCATCCGCAAGACCGGCGTGAAGATCGAGAAGGGCTGACGCCCACGGGCATGCCCGTGGGCATGTCAGGCGCCATATGGAAAATCGCTGATCTCGACCGCCCGCTGCGCCACCGCCAGGGCCAGCGGGTTGGCGCCGTTGCGCGGATACACCGCGACGAATTCCAGCCTGGGAAAGGCGGGCGTGATGTCCAGTTCGGCCAACTGTCCGGCGAGCAGCGCACCCTGGTGCGAGGCCCGGTGCAGCAGCCCCACGCCCAGGCCCACGCTGATCAGCCGGGCCGCCACGGCCATGTCGTTGCACGAGATGGCGGGCCGGTACTCGACCCCGGCCGACCGGAACCATTGGTCGATCGCCGGATAGTGCGGCGAATCCTGCGACAGTCCGATGATGGGCCAGCGTGCCAGTTCCTCAGGGGTGACGCCCGCCCGCGGCATGCCGATAAGCGAAGGCGACCCCATCCACACGAATTCGTCGTAGCCCAGCGAGATGAATTCCAGTGCGGGATCGACGATCGGGCCGCCGGCGAAGGCCAGGTCCAGTTCGCCCGATCGCACCCGCTGCAGCAGCGGCACGGTCAATCCCAATTGCAGGTCGAAGCGCACTCGAGGATGCTGCGCCCGTACCGCCGCGACCAGTTGCGGCAGCCAGGTGTGGGCGACGCGGCCGGCCACGCCGATGCGTAGCAGGCCAGTGTAGGCTTCTGGCTCGCCCAGCTGGAACCCGATGCGCTCGGACAGGGCCACGATCTGGCGGGCCCACGGCAGGATTTCCTCGCCCTTGGGGCGGATCTGCAGCCGGTGGTGGCTGCGGTCGAACAGCTCGACACCCCAGGCCGTTTCGAGTTCGCGGATGCGGGTGGAGATGGTCGATGGCGTGGAATGCAGGGCCTTGGCCGCCGCCGCGAAACTGCCAAGGTCTGCGACGCGGAGAAACGTGACGAGCTGCCGGATGTTCATGGCGGCAAGTGTAAAGAGGTGCCGGCGTGCCGCAATTGGGGATACCGTGGCCATTGCATTGTGGCGCGGGCTTGCCTAGGGAAGGAAAGACGAGGGCCGAGCCCGGGTTCGAGGCTGACGCACTGCCAGATCAGATCTGTCCAAAACACGCATAATGTATATTATGTAAAGTAATGGATTGGGCGAGGAATCGCTGTGCGTAGGCACGCCCTCCGCCGTGTCTGTCGCTCCCTCGAGTGGCCTCGATCCCGAAACCATGAAGTCTGTTTGGCAGCCTTCCCGTGCGCGGATGCGTTCAAGCCGAACCCGATGTCTGCGCGGCGAGCTTTTCGGCTTCCTTGACGACGTCCCGGCCGATGATCAGCTGCTGCACCTCGCTGGCGCCTTCATAGATGCGCAGCGCCCGGATGTCGCGATACAGGCGCTCCACTGCGGTACCGCTGCGCACGCCATGGCCGCCATGCAGCTGCACGGCCATGTCGATGACCTGCTGGGCCGACTCCGTGGCGGTCAACTTGGCCATGGCCGCCGCGCGCGTGATGCTGTCGCCGCGATCGCGCAGCCACGCCGCGCGGTAGACCAGCAGCGCGGCGGCATCGATGGCCGTGGCCATGTCCGCCAGCTTCTGCTGGGTCAACTGGAAATCGCCCAGCCGCTGGCCGAACATCTTGCGCTCCAGGGCCCGCGCCACGGCAAGATGGTAGGCGTGGCGGGCAAACCCCAGCGCGGCCGCGCCCACCGACGTGCGGAAGATGTCCAGCGTGCGCATGGCCAGCTTGAAGCCCTGGTTCAGGCCACCCAGCAGGCTGTCGGGGCCCAGCCGGCACTGGTGGAACCGCAGGCGCGCCAGCGGGTGCGGCGCCATCACGTCGATGCGCTCGGCGATTTCCAGGCCGGGCGCGTCGGCATCGACGATGAAGGCGGAAATGCCCCGGCTGCCGGCCGCCGGGTCGGTCTTGGCGAACACCACGTAGAAGTCGGCGATGCCGCCATTGGAGATCCACATCTTTTCGCCTTCCAGGACGAAACCATCGCCCTCGGCGCGCGCGCGGCATTGCATGGCCGCCACGTCGGAGCCGGCCTGCGTTTCCGACAGCGCGAAGGCCGCGATGGCCTCGCCGCGGGCGACCCGCGGCAGGTAGGCCTGGCGTTGCGCAGCGCTGCCCTCCAGCGAGATCGCACCGGACCCCAGCCCCTGCATGGCGAATGCAAAGTCCGCCAGCCCGCTATGGCAAGCCAGGGTTTCGCGCAGCAGGCACAGGGCGCGCGCGTCGAAACCGCCCGCCTGCCCGGCCGCGACGCAGTGCTGCAGCCAACCATCGCGCCCCAGCAGCGCCACCAGCTCGCGGCATGTCCGGTCCACGCCGTCGCGCGACTCGTCGGCGTGGGTGTCAGGCAGCGCACCTGCGGCCCAGCTGCGCAGCGATTGGGCCATTTCGCGGTGGCGCGGCTCGAAGAACGGCCAGTCCAGATACGAGGTGTCGATCATGCTGTCGGAGTCCAGAATAGATGAAAGCGGGCCCGGGATGGCCAGGGTATTCTTATGATACTACGCAGTAGTATAATTAATGCGACTACCCTATTCCGTGCGCCCGCCATTACGGGCGGGCGCCGAAATCACGCACATCACGCATTACGGAGACACTCATGGGATTGCCGCTCGAGGGACTGCTGGTCATCGCCGTGGAGCAAGCCGCCGCGGCCCCCTTCGCCTCGTCGCGCCTGGCCGACGCCGGCGCCCGTGTCATCAAGATCGAGCGCGCCGAAGGCGACTTCGCTCGCGGCTATGACAAGGCCGTGGCCGGCGACAGCACCTACTTCGTGTGGCTGAACCGCGGCAAGGAATCCGTGGTGCTCGATTTCAGCAAGCCCGACGATCTGGCGTTGCTGCAACGGATGATCGCGCGCGCCGACGTGCTGGTCCAGAACCTGGGGCCCGGCGCCGCCGAGCGCGCCGGCTTCGGCTGGAAGGCCATGCGCGAGCGCAATCCGCGCCTCATCACCTGCGACATCACCGGCTACGGCGAGGACGGCCCTTTTGCCGGCAACCGCGCCTACGACCTGCTGGTCCAGGCCGAAACCGGCATCTGCTCGGTGACGGGCACCCCCGAGGCGCCGGGGCGCATCGGCGTGTCCGCCTGCGATATCGGCACGGGCATGTACGCGCATGCCGCTATCCTTGAGGCGCTGCTCGAGCGCAGCCGCACGGGCGTAGGCAGCGCCATCCAGGTGTCCCTGTTCGACTCCATGAGCGACTGGATGAACGTGCCGCTGCTGCACTATGACTACGGTGGCACGGTGTGGCCGCGCGTGGGACTCTCGCATCCCACCATCGCGCCCTATGGCGCCTTTACGGTCAAGGACGGGCGCCAGATCCTGGTGGGTGTGCAGAACGACGGCGAATGGCGGCGTTTTGCGCAAGACGTCCTGCGCCTGCCCGCCCTCCTCGACCAGCCCGACTACGCCAGCAATGGGGCCCGGGTGCGCAATCGCGACAGGCTCGACGCCGTGGTGTCGGAGGTGTTCGCCACGCTGACGCTGGAAGAGGCGCGCGACCGCATGGTGGCGGCCAAGGTGGCGTACGCCTCGGTGAACACAGTGGCCGAGCTGTCCAGCCACCCTCACCTGCGCCGCGCCGAAGTCCAGGCGCCGGGCGGCACCGTGCGCATTGCAGCGCCGCCGCCCCAGTTCCGCGGCAAGCCGCGCACGTACCGTCCGGTGCCTTCGCTGGGCCAGCACACGCAGGCCGTGCAGGCCGAGTTCGGCGCCTAGGCCCGGTACGATAAACTCCAGCGGTCCCGAAACCGCCCTGTACCCATGCCCAGAAAGATCCAATCCGCCGAACCGACCGGCGACCCGAGCGCCGACGTCCGCGCGACGAGTCCGGAGCGGCAGTCCAGCATCGACAAGGCCAACGCCATCCTGGATGCCGCCGCGTCGGTATTCATGGAAATCGGCTTCGCCGCGGCGTCGGTCGACGACATCAGCGAGGCATACGGCGCCACCAAGGGCATCATCTACTATCACTTCCGCAACAAGTCGGCGTTGTTCTTCGCGGTGCAGCGCCGCGCCATGGAGATGACGCGTGCGGCCATCGAGCCGCATGCCGTGGCGGACAACCCCGCCCCGCAGCGCCTGCGCGACATGGCCTACGCCCACACGATGCTGATGATGCACCAGCTGTCGTACCTGCGGGTGGCGGCGCAAGGCCTGGAGCTGCACTTGAGCGGACGCACCAGCGCCAAGGAGCGCGCCGAGCTGCAGTCGATCACCGATCTGCGCGACGGCAACGAGCAGCTGTACGTCAAGGTCATCGAGGCGGGCGTGCAAAGCGGCGCCTTCCGCAAGGTGGATCCCAAGCTTTCGGTCAAGCCGTTGCTGGGGGCATTGAACTGGACCTCCAGGTGGTACCGGCCCCGTCCCAACGAGACCGAGGCCGACCGCCGGAAGATCGCCGACGAAGTCTCATCCTTCGCCGTGCAGGCATTCCTGCCCTAGCACCGCAACGGGCTCATTCGCCACGGAACTGCGCGGGGCGTTTCCGCAGGAAGGCGTCGATGCCCTCGTGCGTGTCGGCGCTGTCCATCAGGCTGCAGAAGGCCGCCCGCTCGGCCTGCAGGCCGGCCGCCAGGAAGTCTTCGTAGGCCAGGTTGACGAGCCGCTTGGCCGCGGCCACCGCCAGCGGCGCCTTCAGCGAAATGGCGTGGGCGAGTTCCAGCGCGCGCGGCAGGCATTGGTCCACCGCCGTCACCTCGCAGACCAGGCCCGCCGCCTGCGCCTGGACGGCGTCCAGCCGTTCCCCGGTCAGCACCATCTTCATGGCCAGGGGCTTGCCCACCGCGCGCGTCAGGCGCTGGATGCCTCCCGCCCCGGGGATGATGCCCAGGTTGATTTCAGGCTGCCCGAAATGGGCGTTGTCGGCCGCAATGACCATGTCTGCCAGCAGGGCCATTTCGCAGCCCGCACCCACGGCATAGCCCCTGACCGCCGCGATCAGCGGCTTGGTGCATGCCTGGATGCTGCGCCAGTGCAGCGGCCGGACGTCCGCCATGGCCGCGGCCGCGTCCAGCGTGGCCAGCTCGCGGATGTCCGCGCCCGCCGCGAAGGCCTTGTCGTCGCCCGTGATGACGCACGCGCGCAGCCGCGCGTCGTCCTCGACGATGCGCAGCGCGTCGGCGATCTCAGCCAAGGTCTGCGTGCGTAGGGCGTTGCGAACCTCGGGCCGGGCGATCCGGATCAGCGAGACCCCGTCGATGGGTTCGCTGACCTGGATGTCGCGGTAGGCGCCGGCCATGGCTTATTGCTTGGGAATGCCGAACTGATCGACCAGGCGGCTTTCGCGCTCGATCTCGCGGCGCTGGAACTTGCCGAACTCCTGGCCCGACGCCGCGAAGTCCACGTAGTTGTTCTTCGCCAGGAAGTCCGCCGTCTGCTTGTCGCCGTAGATCTCCAGCAGCGACTGCTCCAGCTTGGACGTGATGGCCTGCGGCGTCTGGGCCGGCGCGAAGATGCCCCACCAGGCGACCTGGAAGAACTCCTTGTAGCCCAGCTCCTGCACGGTGGGCACGTCGGGCTGCCCGGCCAGGCGCTTGTCCGTGGTGGCGGCCAGGATGCGGATCTTCCGGAGGACAGCAGGCCTTGCGCGCCGCTGTAGTCGGCGATGACGAAGTCCACCATGCCGCCGGCCAGGTCGGTCAGCGCCGGCGCGGCGCCCTTGTACGAAATCACGCTGGCCTTGCCGCCGACCAGCGACATCAGCCATTCGCCGGCGATCTGGTAGGTGGTGCTGCCGCTGCCGTAATTGAGTTTGCCCGGGTTCTTGCGGGCCGCCTCGAACAGCTCCTCGGCTGTCTTGTACGGCGAGTTGGCCGGCACGAAGATGCCCATGGGTCCGAACGCCAGGCGCGCAATCGGCGTCAGGTCCTTCAGCGGGTCATACGGCAGCTTGTTGTACAGGGCCACGTTGGTGGACACCGGCCCGTTGGCGGCGAACAGCAGCGTCTGGCCGTCCGGCGCGGCGGTGGCGACCAGGTTGGCCGCGATGATGGCATTGCCGCCGGCGCGGTTCTCGACCAGCACGGGTTGCCCCAGCTTTTCGCCCAGGCGCTGCGCCGTGTAGCGCGCCACCGTGTCCGTGCCGGTTCCGGGCGGATACGGCACGATCAAGCGTATCGGGCTGGCCGGATACTGCGCCAGGGCCGTGCCCGACACCAGGGCCAGGCCCAGCAGGGCCGCGCCCAGGGCGCGGGAACAAATGCGTGCAATCATGGAGAGTCTCCTCGTGCGATGAATGGCCGGCCGCTTGGGGCAGGCCTGGTTGTCTACGGATGAATTCGGTCAGGGATTGAGCACGACGCGCCCGATGACGGCCCGGGACGACACCGCCTCCAGGGCCTGCTTGAAGTCCGATAGCGGGAAGCGGCGCCACGTGCTGGGCCGCAGCTTGCCCGTGGCGGCCCAGTCCAGCATCTCGGCAAACGCGGCCCGGACTTTCTCTTCCGTGCCGGGCGCCGCGGGCTGGCGGGCCCATCCCATGTAATAGCCCCAGTACAGGCCGATCACGGTGACGTTCTTGACCAGCACGATGTTGGCGGGAATCTGCGGGATGCCCCCGCCGGCGAAGCCCATGGGGATGATGCGACCTTCCGGGGCGATGCAGCGCAGCGACTCGTCGAATGTGGCGCCGCCCACGGGGTCGAAGATCACGTCCGCGCCCCGCCCTCCGGTCTGCGCCAGGACGACATCGCGAAAATTCTCCTGGCGGTAGTCGATACCGACGTCGGCGCCCTGCTTCAGCGCCGCCTGCACCTTCTCGGGCGTTCCCGCCGTGGCAATCACGCGCGCGCCCAGCTGCTTGCCGATCTCGATGGCCGCGAGGCCGCTGCCGCCGGCCGCGCCGTGCACCAGCAGGGTTTCGCCGGGCCGCATGGCGGCGCGCCATTTCAGCGCGCCATAGGCGGTGCCATAGATGGTCGGGAACTGCACGGCGGCGTCGAAATCGACTTCGTCGGGCAGGCGGAACACGGTCTGTTCGGGCGCCACGACGTGTTCGGCGTAGCCGCCCGTCTTCACGCCCGCCACGACGCGGTCGCCCGGCTGGAACAGGCGTGCCTCCGGCCCGGTTTCCAGCACGATGCCCGCCACCTCGGTCCCCGGCGTGAACGGCGGCGCCTGACGGTTCTGGTGCTTGCCCTCCATGACGAGCAGGTTGGCGAAACTGACGCCGATGGCCTGCACCCCTATCCTGACGCCATCGGGCGTCAGTGCCGGCTCGGCAACCTCGTCCACGCAGGCATGATCGATGCCAAGGCCGCGGCAGACGACGGCCTTCATGACACGGCTCCATGGCGGCCGGCCCCGGCCGCGAACTGCCGGGCGCCCTGCTCGGCCTCGAGCTCGCGGGCACGTATCGACAGCGCCGCTTCGCGGGCGATGGCGTCATCCAGCGGCTGGCCGTCCTGCTCGTAGACGGACTGCCGGTCCGACAGCATGGCGATCTGGGGGAAGGCCGCGATCCGGGCGGCCAGCGCCTCGGCTTCGTGGCGGGCCTGGCCGTCGGGCACCACCCGGTTGACCAGGCCGATCTGCTCGGCCCGCGCCGCGTCGACCTGGCGCGCGGTCAGCAGCATGTCCAGCGCGTGGCTCATGCCGATCAGGCGCGGCAGGCGCACGGTGGTGCCGTCGCTCATGGGCACGCCCCAGCGGCGCGACAGCACGGCGAAACGAGCGCCGGCTTCGGCCACGCGCAGGTCGCACCAGAGGGCCAGGCCGAGTCCACCGGCGCAGGCATGGCCGGCCACGGCGGCAATCACCGGCTTGGACAGCGGCCGGCGCAGCGGCCCCTGGGCGCTGCCGGCCCAGGGTTCGTAGACCGCGCCCGAGGCCAGCTCCTTCAGGTCGGCGCCGGCGCAGAACGCGCCACCCGCACCCCACAGCACTGCCACCTTGGCGTCGGGGTCCTGCTCGAACGCCTCGAAAGCCTCGCCCAGCAGGCGCGTGGCTTCCAGGTCCAGCGCATTGCGCACCTCGGGGCGATTGATGATGATCGTGGTGACGGGGCCAGCTTTCTCGACCAGGATCTTTGCGTTCATGGGGTCCTTGTTGTCAACGGATATGAAGTCATACGGCATGGGGCGTCATGGCGGCGATCGCTTCGTCGCCGTAGCCCAGCTCTTGCAGGATGGCCACGGTATGCTGGCCCAACCGCGGCGGCCCGAGGCGGATCGCGCCGGGCGAATCGGACATCGCGATGGGCAGCCCCGTGAACTGCAGCGGGCCCTCGCTCTCGTGGTCGTGCGAGACGAAGAAATCGACGTCCGCCAGGTGCGGGTCATTGCGCAGCGCTTGCAGGTCGTTGGAGGGCGCGGCGGGAATGTCGGCCTGCTCCAGCAGCGCGAACCAGGCGTCCGTGGGGCGGGTGCGCAAGGCGGCCTCCACCTCGCCGTACAGGGCGTCGACGTGGGCCATGCGGCTGGTGATGGAAGCAAAGCGCGGGTCGTCGATCAGGTCGGCGCGGCCCAGCAAGGCCAGCAGCCGCCGCCATTGCGCATCGGTATTGGCCAGCACGCAGATATAGCCGTCCTGTGTGGCCAGCGGCCGATGCAGGCTGCCAAGTACCCGCGCATAGCCCAGGGGCGCCGCCTTGTCGCCGGGGCCGGCCGGCGCCAGGACCGCGTCGGCCATGTGGTCGTACAGATTGAACGCCACCATCGATTCGAACATCGGGACCTGCACCTCCTGGCCCCTGCCCGTGCGCTCGCGATGCAGCAGCGCGGTGGCGACGGCGTAGGCCATGAAGACGCCGCACAGCTTGTCCGTCATCAGCATCGGCGCGTAGCTGGCCACCCCGTGCATGCGCTCGTGCAGGCCCGAGATGCCGCTGAGGCCCTGTATGACGTCGTCGTAGGCGGGCCGGTCGCGATAGCGCCCGCCCGCGCCGAAGCCCTGCGCGGCGGCATAGACCAGGCGTGGGTACGCCTCGCGCAGCTGGTCGTAGGAAATCCCCAGCTTGGTGGCGGCCGCCCCGCGCATGTTGTGGATGAAGACGTCGGCCGTGCCGAGCAGGCGGTGCATGGCCTCCTGCCCCGCGGCCTGCTTCAGGTCCAGAACCACGCTGCGCTTGTTGCGGTTCAGGTTCAGGAAGAAGGAGCCCATCAGCGGGCTGCGCGAGGCGCCGATCCGGCGCGTGGGATCGCCATCGGGCGGCTCGACCTTGATGACATCGGCGCCCATGTCGCCCAGCAGTTGGGTCGCCACGGGGCCGAACACGAAATTCGTCGCATCCACGATGCGAAAGCCGCTCAAGGGGGCCGTCATCAAAACCTGCCAAAGTTTGTATCCAAGAATAATGATACTACGTAGTATTAGTATGCGGCGTCAAGCGCCGGGGGGAGCCGCTGGGGCCGACCCGCTGGTTCCCGAGGCGGCGTAGACTCCGTCGTGCCCTGCGGCCCGTCCTGTGAAAGCCCGGGATCTCGCCGCGATGCGCCGCCAGGGCCAAACCCACGCTTTTGGTACGCATCTACGTGAACCCAGACGAGGCAACTGCGATGACGAAGAATGAAACCCTGCGCGCCGCGCTGGACGCGGGCCGGCTGTTCACGGCCATGTCGGCGCACAATCCGCTGGCCGCCAGGCTGGCCGAAGAGGCCGGCTTCGACGGTATATGGGGCAGCGGGTTCGAGCTGTCGGCCAGCTATGCCGTGCCGGATGCCAACATCCTGTCGATGGGCACGCACCTGGAGATGATGCGGGCGATTGCGTCGACGGTGTCCGTGCCCTTGATCGCCGACATCGACACCGGCTTCGGCAATGCGGTCAACGTGCATTACGTCGTGCCGCAGTACGAGGCGGCGGGCGCCTCGGCGATCGTGATGGAAGACAAGACGTTTCCGAAGGACACGAGCCTGCGCGCCGACGGCCGCCAGGAACTGGTGCGCGTCGAAGAGTTCCAGGGCAAGGTGGCGGCGGCCGCCGCGGCCCGGCGCGACAAGCGCTTCGTGGTGATCGCGCGCGTGGAGGCCCTGATCGCCGGACAAGGCCAGCAGGAAGCCATCCGGCGCGGGCTGGCCTATGAAGAGGCCGGCGCCGACGCCATCCTCATCCATTCCAGGCAGAAGACGCCCGACGAGATCCTGGCCTTCGTGCGGGCCTGGCCCGGCCGCGTGCCCCTGGTGCTGGTGCCCACGGCCTATCCGCAACTGACCGAGGCCGACATCGCCGCTCTGGGCAAGGTCGGGGTGGTGATCTACGGCAATCACGCCATCCGCGCGGCGGTCGGCGCGATGCGCCGGGTGTTCGCGCAGATCCGCCGCGATGGCGGCTTGCACCGCGTGGACGCCGAACTGCCGTCGGTCAAGGAGATCATCGCCCTGCAGGGCGACGAGGCGATGCGCGCGATCGAGGCCGGATATCTGCGCTAGGCGCGGCAAGCGTATGGAAAGGCCGGGACCCTGAAAGCCGGGCACGTAGCCGCCCGGTTCGTCGGCTTATCGGTCCGGCGGCGCGGGCTGGAACCGGCTGCCCAGGCTGTAGCGCGAGGCGGGATTCACACAGCGCACCCAGGTGACCGGCACGTCGCGCGACCAGGTCCGCCGGGTCAGTTGCAGGCAGGGTTCGCCCATGCGCATGTCCAGGATGCGCGCCTGCTCGGGGGTCGGCATGACCGCGTCCACCACGTGCTCCACCAGGTCGGCGGGCACGGTGGCCAGCAGGATCTCGCCGGGGGTGCGCTGCGCGAAGTCCTGGTCCAGGAAGTCGGGCGCCATGGCGGGATTGACGTAGCGGTCTTCCAGCTGGATGGGCACACCATTCTCGAAATGCACGCCGATTACATGGAAGACGGACTGGCCCGGCACCATGTCCAGCCAGACCGCCACGTCGGGCGGCGCCGCGATCCGTTGGCGCGACAGGCATTGCCAGTGGTGCTCGTGCCCGCGTGCGCGGATCTCGTTGGCGATGTTGGCGATCTGCAGCAGCGTGGATTGCGGCTTGGCCTCGGCCACGAAGGTGCCCACGCCGGCGATGCGGACGATGCGCCCGGCGCTGGCCAGTTCGCGCAGCGCCTTGTTCACCGTCATGCGCGACACGCCCAGTTCGGCCACCAACTGGTGTTCCGACGGCAGGCGCTGCCCGGGCCGCCACGTGCCATCCTGGATGCCCCGGAGGACGTAGGCCTTGATCTGCTCGTGCAGCGTCGTCGCCATTGCGGCTCTAGATGCGCTTGGCTTCGCGGATGCTGCGCAGGAAGGCGCGGGTGCGTTCCCGCTGCGGGTCGCCGAAGATCTGCGCGGGCGGCCCTTCCTCGTAGACGGCGCCGTCGCACAGGAAGCACACCTTCGACGCCACTTCGTTGGCGAAGCCCATCTCGTGCGTGGCCAGCAGCATCGTCATGCCGTCGTGGGCCAGCTCGCGCACGATGCCCAGCACCTCGGACACCAGTTCCGGGTCCAACGCGGAGGTGATCTCGTCCAGCAGCAGCACCATGGGGTCCATGGCCAGGGCGCGCACGATGGCCACCCGTTGCTGCTGCCCGCCCGACATGCGGTCGGGATACTCCCGGGCCTTCTGCGCCAGGCCGAAGCGTTCGAGCAGCGCCATGGCCCTGCCCTCGGCCTCGTCACGCCGCTGCTTCAGCACCCGGATCGGCGCCAGGGTGACGTTGTCCAGCACGGTCATGTGCGGAAAGAGGTTGTAGCCCTGGAAGACGATGCCGATATCGCGCCGCAGCGAGTTGACGTCCACGCCCGGGCCCGTGATGCGCTCGCCGTGCACGAGGATTTCGCCCGAATCGATGGGCTCCAGACCGTTGATGCAGCGTAGCAGCGTGGACTTGCCCGAGCCCGAGGGGCCGATCAGGCAGACGACCTGATGCTCCTCCACCGTCATGCTCAGGCGCTGGATGACCGTCAGGTCGCCATAGGATTTGGAGATGTCCCGGATTTCGATGAAAGACATGCTGCTCCCCTGCTCTCAGGCGCCGCCCGCGCGCATGCGGGCCCGGTCGCGTTTCGCCATGCGTTCGACGAAACGGGTCTGCGGGACGGAGATCACGATGAACAGCAGCGCGACCGTCGTGGCGGCGGACAGGTTGTAGTAGTTGGCGGCGATCACCATCGACTGGTTGAAGGAATCGATGACGCCGACCACGTTGACCAGGGCCGTATCCTTCTGCAGGGCGATGAAGGCGTTGAGCAGCGGCGGGATGATCTGCCGGATGCCCTGCGGCAGCACTACGTAGCGCAGCGTCTGCATGTGGGACAGGCCCAGCGACCGTGCCGCGGCGGTCTGGCTCCAGTGAATGCTCTGGATGCCGGCGCGGTAGATTTCCGCCACGTAGGCGCCCACCGTCAGCGTCAGGGCGATCACCACGTAGGTGGTCGACGAGAAGTCTTTCAGGATGGGCACCCCGGTCAGCGGCAGCCCGAAGCCGACCAGGTAGATGACCAGGACGGCGGGGATGGAGCGGAACACGTCGACGTAGGCCGTGGCCAGCAGGCGCAGCGGCTTGCCGGCGGGCCCGGGGGCAAACATGGCCAGGGCCACGACCAGGCCCCAGATCAGCACGAATATCTCGGAGATGACGAAGATCTTGACGTTGATCCAGAACGCATCCAGCACCAGCGGGAAGGTCTTGACGATGAGCGGCACGAAGAAGAACGTCTTCGCCACCGTCTGGTTGTTGGCCAGCAGGAACTGCACCACCAGCACCACGATCAGCTGCGCTAGCGTATAGCCCAGGGCAATCCAGCTGTACGTGCCGGCCTCGGCGCGGGCGATGCGCGCGGCCACCACGTCGCCGCGCCGCGCGGCGGTGCGGACCGCACGGCAACGCCGGAAGGCATTGACGAGCGGCAGCAGCACCGCGATGGCCGCCAGCGCCAGCAGGGCCGTGCCGGCCGTCAGCCACCCGCCGTCGTGGCCGTTGGCCAGCAGCGCCTCGCGCAGCGCCCGGATGGTGACGCCGCCCGACAGGATCGCGATGATCACGCCAGCCAGGGCGGACAGCAGCAGCCCCAGCGGGACGGACGGCATGCCGCCGATGCTGAGGCGGCGCTTGGCGGTCAGGGTGGCGGAGCCGGGCTGCGCCTGCTGACGGGTGTCGCTCATCCCGGCTTCCTCAAGGCGTGAACAGCGGCACGTGGCTCGGTTCGTCGCCGAAGGTCGGCGCCAGATACTTGGCCGCGAGCTTCTCCAGGGTGCCGTCGTCGATCATCTCCTGGATGAGCTTGTTGAAGGCTTCCAGATTGGGCGAATCCTTGTTCACCAGGCCGCCCCAGCGTTCGCCGGTGTCGTAGCGTCCCACCACTTCGAACATGCCGTCCGAGCGCTTGGCGCGCGCCAGCACGTTGGGGGTGTCGTACAGCACGGCATCGACCTGGTTGGCCGCCAGGGCCGCGTACATCGGCGCCGTGTCGGTGTAGACCTTCGGATGCTCCTTGGGCTTCACGTTTTCCATCAGGTAGTGATAGATGGTGCTGCCCTGCAGCACGCCCAGGCGCATCGTCTTGATGCTGTCCTTGTCGATCTTGGTGCCCTTCTTCACCAGGATGCCCTGGTCGGAGGTGAAGTACGGAATGGTGAAGTCGACGACCTGCTTGCGCGCTTCGGTGATGGTGATCTCGCTGAGCGCGATGTCGAAGCCCTGCGACTTGCCGGTGAGCACCTGGGCGAACGAGCGCGTCACGATGTTCAGGCGCTCCAGGCCCGCGCGGTAGGCCATGTTGGCGGCCATGCAGTATTCGAAACCGTCCTTGATGGTGTCCGGCGAGTCGCCGTTCCACCAGCCCGGCGAGGGCAGCACCGGACGGACCGACAGCGCGCCCGGCACGGCGGTTTGCAGCTTGACCGAGCCCGGCGTGCCGCTGACTTCGCAGTTGCCGAACTGCGGCGCGGCGAAGGCTGCGGCGCTGGCGCACAACAGGAACGGCGCGGCGACGGCCTTGATGGCCGCCAGGCGGCGAGCCGGTTTGTTGACTGCAAACTGCTTCATGATGGTTTCCCTCTTGAACATGTTTTGCCCGGCCTTCCCGGCCCGGACGGCGGATGCCGCGGCCGGCGGTCGGGCTTCAGGTGGTGCAGTGATGATCCTTGCAGGCGGGCGGGTCCGGCCCGCCCTCGCCTGCCCTGGCGCTGCCGCGCCGTATGGGTTCAGACGGCGACGGCCGGCTGCGCGATGCCGCCGCGCGGCTGGCCTGCGTTCACGTCGCCCCACAGGATGGCGTGGTCCTCGGGCAGCGCGCGCGAATTGGGCATCGACAGCCACAGGCGCATCAGCAGGCGGTCCTGGCCGGTGGTGACGTCGTCCTTGAAGGCGGTACGGCCGTGGTAGATGACGTGGTTGTTCAGCAGCTGGATGTCGCCCGGCGCGAAGCGCATCTCGAAACAGACTTCCTCGGCCACGGCCAGCAGCATCTTCAGGGCCTCGTGCTCGGCCTCGGCCAGCTTGCGGCCCATGGGCACCATCTGCGAATTCTCGATGTAGGTCAGCGAGAAATGGCTGGTGAGCTTGCCGTCGCGCACGCCGAACACGGGCAGGTCGTACACGATGTGTTCGCCGCCCGCCTCTTCGCCGAAGCGGCTGCGGGGAATCGGCTGGCACAGCAGCGCATGCAGGTCGGGACGGCGGCGCAGGATCTCGTTGTAGACCGTGGCGCTGCTGGCCAGCTTGCTGACGCCGCCCTCGCGGGCCTGGCGCACGCACAGCAAGCCCACGACGTCGCAGCGGTCGGTGTGAAAGCGCAGCTGGCCCGGCGACAGGGTGCGCGCGCCGGAGGACAGGAACTCCCTGCCCTGGGCGTCGGTGGCGGCACCATAGAGCTTGGCCCCCACGCCCATGCCCTCGTCCCGGATTTCGCGCATGACTTCGCCGCGGCGGTTCTGGAACATCGGCGTGCCCAGGTTGGCGCCCAGGCCATACCACAGGCGGCGCAGCTGCTCTGCGTCGTACCGGGACACGTCCAGCCCGCGCATCTTCACCATGCCCGAGCCGTTCTCCAGCTCTTCGCGGACGTCGTCGAGATAGGCCTTGGCGCCCGGCAGCGGGAAATTCTGGCGATTGATCTCGCGCCACGGCACGTCGCTGGTCTTGTGGACGGCCGCATCGATTTCCTCCAGCACGGCGGCGGGAAACTGCTTCACCCACCGCGTGCTGTCTACCATTTCTTTACCCTGCCAAACGCAGGCGCCTTGCAGAAAACTCGGCTCCGACATGAACTTCTCCGGACATAGGGGTCAACATTGTGCCAGAGGAGACACCGCAAGGCAGGCGAAACCTGACTAGTGCTGTATAGACAGCTATTCGCCAAATGAAGCCCCAATGCCGCAGCGGGCTATCGCCCGCTTCCCTGCGCTGGGGCCTTACGATCCGGTCGTGGGGCCAGCGGCGGCCCGCCGTTCAGTCGAAGATGTCGATCATCATGCCGGCGCCGGCGCCGATCATGGCGCCGGCCGAGCCGTCGCCGCCCGAGGCCTTGTCGACGCCGCCGCCGATCAGGCCGCCGGCGGCCGTGGCGCAGCCGGACAGGACGAAGGCCAGCGCCATGGCGGCCAGCATCGCTTTGTGCTTTCTCATCGCGTTCTCCTTCAGGGTCGGAATCACTTGGGGGCCTGAACGAGGTCGCGCCAGATCACGCCCATGACCGGCGTGCCCATCTTGTCGGGATGTGCGCCATACCAGGCGGTGATCCGTTCGGACACCTGCCACAGGTTCATGCTGCGCAGCGTCTCGGTGATGCGGCTGCCGGCGCCCGGCGCGTCCTGCTTCCTGCGCTGGGCGTAGGCGTTCTCGGCCACGATCATGTTGGCCATGCCGATCAGGAAGGCGCGGCGCTCGTCCGCCGATGCGGCCATCCAGCCGTTGCCGTCCACGACGATCGGGCTGCGCGCGTGCGGCTTCTCGGCCGGCGATGCCGGCTCCTGTGCCGAGGGGACCGCACCGGGGCGTTCGCCGCGCGTCTGCATCTGGGCGTGCGCCGTTCCCAGCGCCGCGGCCAGCACCAACGGTATCCACAAGCCTCGCATGCGTTTGCGCATCTCTCCCTCCGCCAGAAGTCCGGCTGCGGCGCCTGGCGCCTCGCCTGATTGAAAGTGGGTCAACCCATGTTACCCACGGCAGGCCGGAGAAACGTAAGCAATGGCTGAGCACGGTAAGCAGGTGCTGCGCAGCGAAAAGCGTGTCGCCGCGGGTGCGCCGCGGCGACACGATGAGAGACACTCGGCGAGGAAGCGTCTTCAGCGCACCTTGCCCTCCTTCCAGGCCTGCAGCAGCTTGTCGTAGGCGATGGTCTCGCCCTTGGGCTTCTCGTTGTCCAGCTTCTTCCAGGGCGCGTGCTCGTCGGACAGCCACTTCGAGGAATCGCTGCGCGCGTTCAGCTTGGGCGCGCACTGCGCCATCCCGGCGCGTTCCAGGCGGGCCATCACCTGGTCCATTTCATTGGCCAGGCTGTCCATGGCCTGTTGCGGGGTCTTCTCGCCCGTGACAGCGGTGGCGATGTTGTTCCACCACAGTTGCGCCAGCCGCGGATAGTCCGGCACGTTGGTGCCGGTAGGCGTCCAGGCCACGCGCGCGGGGCTGCGGTAGAACTCGATCAGGCCGCCGTAGTTGTCCGCGTTCTTGGTGAAGAACTCGCTATGTATGTCGCTGTTGCGGATGAAGGTCAGCCCGGTGATCGACTTCTTCAGCGAGACGGTCTTGGACGTGACGAACTGCGCGTACAGCCACGCCGCGGCCATGCGGTCGGGGTTGGTGGACTTGAAGAAAGTCCACGAGCCCACGTCCTGGTAGCCGTTCTGCATGCCATCCTTCCAGTACGGGCCGTAGGGCGACGGCGCCATGCGCCACTTCGGCGTGCCGTCGGGGTTGACCACGGGCAGGCCCTTGCGCGTCATGTCGGCGGTGAAGGCCGTGTACCAGAAGATCTGCTGCGCGATCTGGCCCTGCGCGGGCACGGGCCCCGCCTCGGAGAACGTCATGCCGGTGGCCTGCTGCGGCGCGTACTTCTTCATCCAGTCCACGTACTTGGTCAGCGCGTACACCGCGGCCGGACTGTTGGCCGCGCCGCCGCGCGCCACCGAGGCGCCCACTGGGGTGCACTTGTCGTCGGCCACGCGGATGCCCCACTCGTCCACCGGCATGCCGTTGGGCAGGCCGCGGTCGGCGGTGCCCGCCATCGACAGCCAGGCGTCGGTGAAGCGCCAGCCCAGCGACGGGTCCTTCTTGCCGTAGTCCATGTGCCCGTACACGCGCCGGCCGTCGATCTCCTTGACGTCGTTCGTGAAGAACTCCGCGATGTCTTCATAGGCCGACCAGTTGGTGGGCACGCCCAGGTCGTAGCCATACTTGGCCTTGAACTGGTCCTGCAGGTCCTTGCGGGCAAACCAGTCGGCGCGGAACCAGTACAGGTTGGCAAACTGCTGGTCCGGAAGCTGGTACAGCTTGCCGTCGGGCGCCGTGGTGAAGGGGGTGCCGATGAAGTCCTTCAGGTCCAGGTCGGGATTGGTGTACTCCTTGCCTGCCCCGCTCATGTAGTCCGACAGCGGCAGGATGGCGCCATAGCGGTAGTGCGTGCCGATCAGGTCCGAGTCCGAGATCCAGCCGTCGTAGATGGATTTTCCCGACTGCATCGACGTCTGCAGCTTCTCGACCACATCGCCTTCCTGGATCAGGTCGTGGTTGACCTTGATGCCGGTGATCTCGGTGAAGGCGCGCGCCAGCGTCTTGGACTCGTACTCGTGGGTGGTGATTGTCTCCGACACCACGTTGACCTCGTTGACGCCCTTGGCCTTGAGCTTGGCCGCCGCGTCGATGAACCACTTCATCTCGGCCATCTGCTGGTCCTTGGACAGCGTCGACGGCTGGAACTCCGAGTCGATCCATCTCTGCGCCTCGGGCTCCGCCGCCCCGGCGCCCGCCGATCCGATCACGGCGATGGCGGCCGCCATGGCATGCATGCGCAATTTCATGATCCGTCTCCTCGATGAGCCTTCCCGTGTCGTTGTGCTGCGGGCGCGGCCGGGGAAGGGGCGGCCGTGATCCGGGCGATATCCGGCGTACGTCGGCAACAGGCGCCTAGCCCTTGCGCATGACGAACGCCAGCAACAGCATGGAAACCGCGAAGCCGACCCACACCATCCGGGCCGGGTCCAGCGAGAGCCAGGCGGCGATCCACTCGCCCATCCCGACGAACAGCAGGTTGACCCAGGCCGCGCACATCAGGCCGATGAACAGGCGATCGCCGCGCGTCGTCGCGATGGGCAGGAATCCCTTGCGCAGCCGCGTCGGCGAGCGCAG
>Ga0182737_1000996_pt1 | contig 31390 bp, 32 predicted proteins | sample eDN5th30CBELigOP_FD_128878 | JGI IMG/M metagenome (GOLD analysis project Ga0182737, IMG submission 128878) | Enriched Organic Plus compost microbial communities from Emeryville, California, USA - eDNA 5th pass 30_C BE-Lig OP (version 2) (version 2) ... | reverse complement strand
TAGGCAATCAACCGCACTCGACCGCTGCATCTACTTTCTCATGGCGTACGGGGGCACACCAGTGAATTCCAGACGGAATCGACATCTAGAGTTTGGACAGAAGATCTCGTAATCCGTCTTGGATTCGATCAAACGCCTCAAGCCCGTTGGCAGTCAAACCAGCGGCTTCGGCATCGTTTCGCATCGTCGCCAATTTTCTTTCGATGGTATTCGCCTCCGCTCCTTCAGAAAAAATCCGTAGGAAGCCCTGCCAATGCACAGCCGGAATTCCGGAAATGCGTTGCTGCATTAGCTCTTCGATGAACGCAGTCATCAACCCGCCCCGAGCGACTCGGCCAAAATTCTTACCTTTATCCTTAGCTGCCTCATCATTGAACTTTTGACCTTTCGCCGGATATGGGGTTATTTCGGTAGCCAGTTCGACTTCGGCATCCTTACCCGTTTGCCCTCGCCCTACCTGCCAATAATAATTGCGGTGTTCGGCTGCATAGCGCGCTTCTTCAATAAAAGGCCGAAGAAGCTTAGGAGCCCCAGAAATTACCTCATCCAGCCCCCAGGGGTAGACCACTAAAAGGTCTTGTGGCGAGCAAACCATCGGCGACGCCTTGTATCGAAACGACGGCTCGCCTTCTTTAGACAGAATGAACCAGCCCTTGAGTTCGATTCCCATCAAGACACGTTCGTTCTCTGGTACTCCTGGCGCATTCGACTGGAGTCGGACGTCAGGAAAGACCTGTGCCTGACGGACAAACGAATAAACATCGTACTTATTATCTGGATCCCAAAGTTCTCTCAGCTCGTTGAGATTCTCGACTACCGACGATTCGATTGCTGCACCCAATGGCGTGTTAAGCGTAAACAAATCAGTTGCACTGATGCCCGCGATGCGTAGCGAGGTTCTAAATCTGGCTGGAAGAGCATGGAGAGCGTCAACCACCCTGTCATATAGAGCCCTATGCTTCCACGATTCCGCAGGGCCCTTGGTACGCTGGGGAGGGGCTAGGGTCACGCGGCCACCTTCAACTTTGGTTGCGCCAGCTCGCCTTCGATACGTAGACGCGCTGCTTCAAAAAATTCCCCATTGAATTCAGCAGCGTGAGCACGCCGCCCTGTCCGAATAGCCGCCACCGATGCCGACATCAGCCCTCCAAAAGGCTCCCACACAACATCGTTAGGATCACTGGAGGCAATTATCTGCCGCTCCATCAAAGCAATCGGCTTTTGATTCGCATGCAGATAACCGGTCCCATGATGCTTCTTTACGCGTTCTGCTCCGTGCACCGGAGGCTCATGCCAAACATTTGTAAGTGCATGGACGTGTGTCCATTTTGCACGCATCCGATCCCATGCCTCGGCCGTTGGAGGATTTACCCCATCGATCGAAAAATAGGGTTTCGCGGCCTTGGCACCGTGTCGGGTGCACCACTTTGCCATAGCCACCACTGCTTCACCCGGTGGGAAATACCAGAGGTGACATTGCGTGAGGTACTTGCGCGTGGCGGCGTTCTTTACTCCGCATGCCTCATTGCTTTGTGACAGGGGAAGGCCTGAGCGCTGCCACTCGTAGCGGAGCCACTCTTTAAACGGAAGCTGCTGGCCTGTCGGGGTCGGCAAAGTGGCTTTACGCGTATATCGGACTGCAACCTCGGTTACGACGGGCAGCCCTCGAATCGTCCGAGAGTTCACGTTGCCTGCAATATGGGCGATCCCCTTATCCCATATTACCGTTTCCTCATATTGCCAACCGTTGAGCTCAAGCGCAGGATGTGCCTTGGCCCATCCGATTTCGCTATTCCAAAACCAAAGCGTCGTGAACGGTTGTGCGCACTTAGCCCAAGCAGCGGCATGGGGTGCGTACCACTCGGCAAGCCCATCCGGCGTCACCGGCTCACCAGGAAATTTTCCCAGCCCATAGGGGCCGTCTGCAATGATTACCGTCGGTGGCAACCATTCATCGTATGCTTCCAGCGCATCACCCTGGAACAGGGAGACGGATCCAAGTCGAAGTGTGCGGTCATCCGGCCGAGCGATGCGGATCTTGGGATTTCTTGCCATAGTGCCCTCTGAATCGTGCTCCAATTTTCGCACATTCGCCCAGAAAGGCCCACTCCAAACAGCCACTCACAGCCTGACAGAAAGCGGGTGAGTAGCCTTGGCCGCACTACCGCCTTTTCAACGCGCCGCCGGTCGACATTGCCCTCACTGAGGACAGGCACTGATGTGGACACTGACGACGGCCCCAAGTCCACAGCAGCTCATGCTCCCTTGAACCTAGTATCGTCTGATACACCGTTGTCCATCGCCCATTGTTGAACGATCTTGTTAAGCCACGGCAAGTAGCCATCGGCCTCAAGTGCATCGCCAGCGAATGGCTCATGCTGCTGCGAAACTTGCAACGCAGCTATTAGCTCCTGCACTCTTTGAGCGAGCGCCTCATCTTTAGAGACGTTGAGATATGTGTTCAGCGGCTTATCCTTGGCTTCCTCTTCTCCGCCCAGAAATCGCTCGAAGTCAGGAACGCTAATTCGGTGCCGGGCAGCTAAACCAGCCTCACGTGCCTTAACGATCGCATTTCGAATTTTCTCGTTTTCAGTCCACATGCCGTTCTGATGCCCGTTTCTCTTGAACGGGGAATCAGAATCGTGGACTACACCAAAGTCGATCTTAAAATGCGTCAACACCTTAATGAGAGGTACCAAAATTGCTTTGCCACGCGCCCGGATGACTGTGACACGGTCTATCAAATCATGCTGACGCTCAAGGATGGACGACATAAACGCAGCGTGCTCAGTGTCCCCTTCAACCAAAATCGGATACGAGCCAAAAAATACCTCAGAAAAACTCGGATCAATATGCTGCAACGCCTGGAGACGCTCTTTATCATCACCGTCGAACTCGATGCAATCAGAGCGATATGTCTTTGGAGCCACAGGGGTTGCGTCTCCATCTCCAACGCGTTCCAGTCGTACGATTGTCGTGTGATCCTCAAAAGGATTGACGAAGTACGGCGAGTGTGTCGTCATAATAACTTGCCAATCCGGACTCTCCGCCAGCTCATACAGATGACGCTGGGCAGCACGTGCAGCCATGGGATGGAGCGCGTTTTCCGGCTCATCAATCAATAGCAAATAGCCAGGAAAAGCTGGATCTTCGGGGCTATCCGGAATAGCAGCTCCCTCATCATGAGCCTCAAGCTGTGCGACAAGCGCTGCAATAGTTTCCACCAGAGCCGGCCTTTCAGCTTCTTTTGCTTTCGGAACTTTCTTCTGAGCGTCGGATAGATCCTTTTCCAACCGCTTACGATATTCCTGTCGAACCTCTTTGTCGCGTGACAGCTCATTATGAACTTGTAGCATCGACCAAAAAAGTGCCCGACGCGCACCGGTGCCTTGTTGAACAAGCGCCGTTTCAGCCGCGCCATCTTGTACGGTGAGCCTCGATCCTGTTTTAACAAGGTCGCCGAGCTTAGGAACCAGCGGGGCCGCTCCAATTTTGAGCTTGACGTCTAATCTCGGGAAAACCCCCTTGAACCCCACGGCAACACGGCTCGCAATCGCATTAAAGTGTCCCTCGTGAGCACCGCTAAGGATGTTCAGGCGATCAGATACGCCCGAAATCGCTTTATAAAGATCGGACTCAGGGTTGATACGCTCTTTTTCGAGGCCTACAAGCAACGGATTCAACGCGAGAGTAAGCAGCATGTCCTCAGTTTTTGCCGCATCATCAAGCGATCCGATGCGCAGTGAGCGAGGCAGCCTGGAATTGAAAACTGGATCAGCGCCACCGGCCTTACCATCATCCGCCCATGCGCCCGCACCATCAGCACCACCAGTTGGATCCCAAGTGGTTCGCACCTTAAGAAAACTTGGGCCAGCCCACTGCCACCGACTTTTAACGATCAAAAGACCATCCTTCTCCATCTTCCATTTGGCATCAACATTACCAATGCCCTCAGGAATGTGCACTTCAAGTAGCACTTCGGATGGTTGATCCTCTGGGGCATATTGACAGCGATCCTTCGCCATATCAAAGGTGGCAGATCCTTTGGCTAATTCATAAGCACGAAGGATGGTCGATTTGCCCGCATTGTTCTTGCCAACCAAGCAAACCACATTGTCTAGCTCGATCTCGATTCCCTCGTTGCCAATGCAGCCAATATTGCGCACCGCAATGCGCACGAGCTTGGATCGGTTCACGCCTACCATCGTGCCTCCAATGAATGCCATTCTTTGGTCTCATCGGAAGACTACACCATTTGTTACGCCCAAGCACACTATGGCACGCCTCCCAGCATGCCATCGCAGTTGTCAACGTCTCAATAAATTCATTTAAAAATATGGACCATACGCCATCGAAAAACAATGTAAGTTATTGATTAATATAAAATATATATGTTCTTATAGTTCACATTTCGGCATTCTTGGCACCATTGAAGGGGTGCAAATCGCCATGTAGGATCACGCAAATCACGCCAATTTGTGTGCATCCATGACGATACCTTTTTCTCCCTGTCCAACAGAAGGCGGCGCCTGCTCTGATGCCTCCGTGTCGATACTGACGGAGCTATTCGGCTCAGCCGTGCATAAGCTGGCTACCGGGCAGGACCTCGAGGGTGTCAGCGCCGCCACAAATACAATCGCCTCCATGCTGTCCGTCTTCAACAGCAGCATCATGCTCGTCGCTGGATTCTTGATGACCGCCATAACGTTCAGCAGCGTGATGAACACGGCCAACGACGGGGAAATCATGGGCAAGAACTGGTCAACGCCCTACACGGTGATGCGCATGATCGCCGGTTGCGGTGCCCTAATGCCGACAGCCAGCGGCTACAGCATCATTCAAATGATGGTGCTAACAATTTCTCTATGGGGAATCGGCCTGGCAAACAACATCTACAGGCAAGGCGTCGAGATCGGCATTCTGCAGGGTGATCTGGCCTCCACGTCGGCCCAAATGGGCATCACCGACCGAACGGTCAACGAATCCTATGCACTAGCTGATCTTCGCACTTTCGCGGAGGGGCTCACACATTCACTGTATTGCTCTCATGTGGCAAATGCCACTTATGTCATGGTGTCGGGTGCAAAACCTGCCGTACAAACCGCGTCCGTGCCGGATGCTGTGATCGAAGAATCAGGCCGCACCGCCAAACAATACTGGCTGGCTGATCGCAACGCCTCTACCAACCTGGCCGGTGGAAGGCCCGTTTGCGGCATCGTCACGCTGTACGACTACAAAACCTCGCCACAATCGGTTTCTGATCCCGAGATCGCGAAACTGCAGGCGCTGCGGTTTGCCGTATACAAAGCCAAGCGTGACGCGATGATGGACATGTTCCCAGCCATCCAAAACTGGGTCAACACTTGGCCCAGCAATATAGACCATGAAGGGCATGACCGCATCGAGTCCAACAAACTCAACGAGATAGTTCGGAATGCTGAGGGCAAATTTCTCACAACCCTGAATAACAACGTCCACTCTGATGCCACACTGCAAGAGATTATGGACGCCTACGTAGACAGAATCACGCGGGACGGCTGGATGAAAGCGGGCGGTTACTACCAGCGAATGAATGACATTCGAGGGCAGATAACGAAGATGATGACAGAGGTGACTGCACTCACGTCTGCCCCAAATCTGACCGGCCTGCCATCAAGCGAACAGTCCAGGGCCATGATCCGGTCGGTCAACACCGTGCCTGGGATCGTTTTCGCACGCGCCTTGCAACGTCGCACCACCCTTACGCCCAGCGACCTAGGATCAATCATTCAAGCGAACGTTAGCGCGGAGGATGCCGCGTTAGCGTCCATCGCCACACAAACTGAGGGAGTATTCTCGGCATGGGTCAATGGCGCCATGAAAGGCGTCACAGCAACCCTGCTTGGCACATCGGGCGATGTTGACGCAATCTCAAGGATCAAAGCAACTGGCGATATTCTGGGAACTATTGCCGCTACCGGCATCACCGCCGACAAAGCCATTTACACTGGAATTTCAGCCATACGAGGGGCAGCAGCGGCAGGCGGATCGCTCAGGATTTTGGGTTCAGGCGTCAACCTGGAACCAGTCGCCCGCTCCGTCCTGGATTGGGCCTCTCATGTGATCCTAAAGCCACTTGGCGAGGTCACGACGTGGCTTAACCATCTGGCGTTTTATTTTGGCGTTTTCATACCCACCATGCCCAATTGGATTTTTCTAACGGCAGCGGTGGGTTGCTTACTTCAAGTTCTACAGACGTTGGTCGCTATACCCCTTTGGGCCATCATGCACATGACCCCTCAGCAGACGTTTATCGGGTCTCAGGCTCAAGGCTACTTGCTACTGCTGGCGCTATTCGTCCGACCAGCATTGCTAATCCTCGGACTTTTTGCCGCCTTCGCATTCATTAACCCGATCCTGTCCATCGTTACTGAGACTTTTTTTTCGGTGCGAAGCGCGATCAATGCTGACTCGTACTGGTTCGTCCAGCTTGTACAACTCAAGAACTGGCTCATCGTCTACGGGCTGCTTCTGCTTCCAATAGTTTTCATGGTTTTCGGCCTGCCCCAGACTCTTCCAGATGCTGTGCTCCAGTGGCTGAACATTGGCACGTCGAACCTGGGCCATACTGATGCCGCCCGCGAGATTCGCAGCACCACAGAGAAATACGGCCCCTCGCCGCCTGTAGGCTCGTCACAGCAACGCCAAGTGCCGGGTGGCGGATCAGCAGGCAGCGCTACAGGCGGCACCAGGCCTCTGCCAAGCGGTGGACGAGGCGGTGGCAAAGCGGCATCGAGGTCTCTTCTTAGCATCAACCCCCAGGGCGTAACGCCATCAAACAGCAGTAGCAATTAAAAGAGGAAGCGATGTACTCAGACCACTACCAGGCAGAGACGACAGGCGTAGTGATCGGCCGTCGTCAGGGCCACCAAGCCGGATACACGGAGGGCTGGAACGCAGCGGTAGCGGCATGCGAAGGGCAAATCAATGATCTCCGGGCCGCACTCAATGCAATGTTTGTGATCGCATACCCGGCTCTTGCCACCATTCATCATGCAGCCGACAGCGACATCCAGAACTTTTTCGTGAAGCACTATGAAGATTCCATCCGGACAAACGCGGCCACGCTCAACCACTTACCGCATCAAGACCCCGGGGTGCTGAAGTTCGACCAGGCTATCCAAACGGTGATAGACCGCTGGGTTGCTGCGGCTCATGCGGCCGATAATTCACCATCTCCGTAAGAAAGCAAAATGCAAAACCGTCTGCTCGGCCACATTCAACGGCATGTTGACAACTACAAGCTCCTAGTTGTCGGTTCGGCTGCTGCGGCCCTCATCGGCGCTGTTGCCGCCATCGTGTACGACAATTCAGGCCCTCACCCTTGGGATGTCTTCCTACATGACCAACAACAAGCCATACAGGGCACCAGGGCCCAAGCCAAGTGACCATGCTCTTTCGCGTCAAGAGATACCGAACGAGCACCGGCGACACCCGTGAAAGCTCGCGCATACAGTGCATGCGGGTCTACCCTGATGAAATCCTGCCCAGCGGCCAACCCCGCCGCCAGGTGGTAGCCACCATTGACCGTTGGGCAAAAACCTTGCCCCCGCAAGTCCGCAAAATCCTGACCCAGGATGAGCAGGATCTGTGGCGACAGTGGAAAACCAAGCACGACGCGAAGCACCAGGCCACAATGGCAGCTCACGCGCTGGCAGAGGTCCCCCGCATCCTTGCTGCAAGCGCATTGGCAATCAATGATGGACATACCCCGCCTGCCGATCTTTGGCAGGCCATCGACCTGATCACTGCAGCCTTACGTGCTGCAGGCCACACCCAGCCGAAACGCCCACGCGGCAGGCCGCGCAAGGTTGCGGAGGGTAATCGCTCTGGAATCAATCATGGAAAATCGAGTATGACAAGGCCCACCATCGACCTCAAGCCATGATCGACCAAAACAAAACCACCTACTTTGGCCTGCCGATCGTGCGAGATCAGTTGGTGCGCCTGGATGACATTCGCCGCCTGCCGTTTTTCTCGTTTTGGGAGGAAAGTGCTCGATGGTCGGCCATGCTTCGAGACGATAGCGGGGAACATTTCGTCTACCTACATGATTGGGAAACCTTCTCCCTCCTATTCATCAAAACTGGCAAGCATCGATTCAGCGAATGACCCTGGCGATCGCACCACTCTTCACGTTGCGATAGCGAATGAAAGGTGGCATGTCTACGCAGATATAGTGGCAGGACAGTGACTGAACAGCTTAGGAACAGTGTCGCCTCCGTGGCTACCCCGCGGCAAGACTATGACTCAATAATGGCGGCATTGTGGCGAGATATCACCGTATAGCCGCATAGATTACGTAGAGATAGCACTTAGTCACCAGGGTTGTGGACATACCGCCCGCTATGAAACGCTTGGCGTCGCCAGTTGCGCTCCTGCCGGGGCATGGTCGGCACAGCGCGTGAACAATACGTGATGCTTGAGCCGTCGGCCAGGCTGGCCGCACTGCTCACAGATGTAGCCTGATCTGTCCATCGCCTTGCCAATCATGTCCCGCTGAGCAGCATTCGGACTGCGGCACGAAAACGTCAGCCAGCCGAGTTCTTCCTTGACCACGGTCGCAACCACCTGCGGCGCGTTGTTCTCGTCCGTGGCCGATTGCAGCTCCCGGCACAAGCTATCCAGCAGCTCAAACCATCCATCGCCGCACATGAACCCCAGGCCCATGCGGCTTTCCGTGACGGGCCGATGACGGTCAGCAAAGATCTTCGGGTAGCGCTGGCACAGCAAGTCATCAAGCTCCTTTTTCATTGTCAGCTTCCCTCCAATACTTAACTGAGTAGTTGAGCGATTGAGTCAATATGTTGGGTAAAAGAAACACGGCCAGGCACGATGAAATACCAACAAGCCATGCAATGCATGGGCATCAAGTATTCTCTGTGCAGCCATAGCCCTGCTGCATGCCAGCAGGCTATGGTTAGGCGTTGGCCTTGGCTCCTATCCTCGGCCAGCGCCGCCATCACCCACTGAAATCCATACCACCGTCCCGGTCGCGGCTCTTGGGCTTTGCCTCGGCATCATGCTGCTGTAACTCCGATCTATCCAGCTCCGCCCTACGCTCTCGCTCCAGCGCAGCTTGGCGCAAGGATTCCAGCTCTGTGAGCCTGCCCATCGCCGGGGCCTGGGTAATTGTGGCCCGCATTCGTGCATCGCTGAGGGCAGTGCGGGTTACAAGTGCGGCGTCTTCACCCTTATGGGTGAGCTCCAGGACTCTGGCTTCGGCCTGCTCGACTTGCGCCGCCCACGTTTGTACGTCTTGATTTCGCCAAATCCCGGCATCATGTAGCGAGGCTAACCGTCGATGAGCCTCACGCCAGCGAACTATCTGCTTCCTCGCTAAACGCGCCTGGCGCTCTGCTGCGTGGCGCCGCTTGATGATGCTGGCCTCGGCCCGGCGAGCCTCGATCACGTCCTGATCACACTCAATCACATGCTCTACCGGCTCCGGCCTCAGGCGGTGGATTTCCTGGGCAAGCTCTCGGCTGCTCATGGCGGCGTACCGTTCGGCCTCTGTCGGCGGCGACTGTGTCTGACGTGCCGCTTTTTCGCGAGCCTCCTTCTGTTGGATCTGCTCCAGGAAACGCTGATATACGATCCGACGCCCCTCTACGGCATCCTGGTAATGCAGTTCCTGGCCAATATCGGGCACGATCACGCTTAGCGCCGTGTCAGCATCGGCCAGTTCAGCGCGGGCCTTCCGAAACTCGATCACATTTGCCCTACCCTGACCACGCCATTCGCTGGGCAACTGCTTGCGCTCCGGCTCGCGGTCGGTGCCCTGATCTTCATAGCTGCGCATGTCGATTCGAGCCTGATAGCCAGCCCGGCCAAGATGCAAATTGCACATGTCGGCCCAGCGCCCACGAAGTCCCTTTAATTCATCAGCCCGTGCTTCCTTTGTCAACGTCTGACCTGCACTAGCACCGTAGCCTTTACGTGCACCGCCCTTCTTTGGCACTTTACTGTTGTAGCGCTTGAAGTACTGTTCCGGATCGCGCTCTATACCGTCGCGCTGCCGTTCAGAGAACATGAGATGTACATGCGGTTGTTCTCCTCCGTCTGACGCGGGTTTCGTGTGAATGGCCCACTGGTATGCGTGGCGGTCGCCGATTTCCTGGTCGACAAATTCACGCACCAGGGAAACCCGTTGCTCAAGCGTTATTTCACGAGGCAGGGCAATTTCCATCTCGCGGTAGGTCGTGCCATTTTTGCGTTCATGGATGTCTGCCGCTTGCCAAAATTCAAGCGGATTATGTGCCGCCCAAGCGGGCATGTTTCCCGCATCAGTGGCTTCCAATCGCTCGCCCAGCTCAAGGCGCTTTGCATACTTACCGGCTCGAACAATGTAAGCCGCGTGTGGGCCAGCTTTGCCCATCTTGCCAACTTTCATTGATAACCGCGCAATAGCCACCTTTGCTCCCTATATGTGGGCCATGTCTCCATGGGCAGAATTTGAAACCGCAGAGCGCGCGTTTCTCTCGAAGAGAGAAACAACTAAGCGCGCCTTCCCTCAAAGGGAAGGACGCACCGCACGGTGCCATGGCGACGATTTTCGCGGAAAAGTGAAAACAAATCCAGTTACTGGTGACAAATTTCGCTTACACTACACGAACCATTAACCCACGATAGGAGCGTGAAAAATGGCAACTGAATGGCTCCCCGAGCGCCTTGAATACATACGCGGATTAAAGAATCCATCAGAACAACAGCGTCTGCTGCTTATATTGGCCGACAAACCTAATCGCTCACCTGACGATGAGCGCAAATTGGCCGCCCTTAAAAGGGCAGAGAAAGCAGCACAACGCGCCCAGAAGGCGCGGGCGGATGCAGCCCGGATAGTGGGCGCCGAGAAGGTCAAAGCCAACAAGGCCCGTACGCATGAACTGTGCGAATCGGCAGGCCTCATGGGACTGGCTGGGTTGGTCGACAAAACGACAGGTAAGCCAACCAGAGACCGGGGTGAGTTGCTAGGCGCCCTGTTAGACCTTGCCAAGATCGACGAAAGCGAAAAACGCGCCGCCTGGAAGCATACCGGTGATGCTTTGCTGGCCCAAACTAAGAGGGGGTAATCATGACTGCGAATCGCCTTGAACGTATTGCCGACACTCTGCGTAGCATGGCCGCAAAACCGACAAGTCATGACATGGAAAAGTTGCTTGCCTTGGCCTATGAAATCGACCAAGTGCGCAAGGACTTGTCGTTTGCCGACTTCGCACATGGGATATTTTCGCAGTACACCCCTCGTCCTCGCCCTCGCGCGTAACCCTTCAGCCTCCGGCGGCCCTACCGGGGGTCGCTCGCCGCGAGGCAGGTGAGCAGGGAAGAACCGTCCCTGCTCACTGCACGCAAAGCGTGGCCGCTACGGTCAACATCAAGGGTTTGCCCCACCTGGCCCGTGTCCTCGCTACGCTGCGGGCCGCGCCAGCCAGGCGGGGCCGCTTCGCGCCCTTGACGCTGCCCTACGCTACTGATTTCCATGGGTTTTACCTGTAAAACCGCCGACCGGCAGAAAACAGGAAAAAACGACACAAAGCCGATTTTCAGCAATTACAGAAAAGATGAAAGCAGGCAATAAAGACCCGATCGCCCAAAATTTCGCCGTGCTGGCCAGGCTGACGGACATTTTCCGGCAACTCGCCGACCGCTGCGCCCTGACCTCGGAAACTGGCCACGGCGGGATGCGCGTTTTTTCGGGTATTCGTGAAAATGGGTTCGCCAGCCATCAGGGCATCGGGGTCAGTTGTCGACTGCTCACAGCCGGACTCCTTCCCGGTTGATGTTGCGCAGCAAAGCCGGGTTCGAGTAATCCTCCAGGTGTTCCCACTCGTCAAGCCAGACCGGCAGCGGAGAAATGAGGATGTTGGTTTCGAGCAGCACATCGAAGGCGACATCGGCCATGTCCAGCTTGGCGGACAGAAAGCGTTGATGCGCGCCGCGCAAGAGCACCGCGACATCGGCATCGCTATCAGGCCGGTGCGTGCCCCGCGCCCGGCTGCCGTAGAGAATTGCGCCAGCAACGTCATAGCGGTTGGCAAGCAGGGAAAGGAAGCGTCGGACAGCTTCCTCAGCGTCGTGGTCAATTCGATCCATGTGCGCCTCTCCGACAACAAAATCCGGTTTTTCGCCACAATGACAGAAACCGATTCACGCATCGGAAACACACTCGAATCCGGACATCCAAAGAAAGCTGAATTGAGCCGCCCAGGCCGACAGGCTTATGGTTCGCGATGCCTTGCATGTTCGGCGGCCAGACGCACGCGCACCTGGTCAACACTCACGGCGCGGGACGAGTCTGCCTTGAGCGCATCGTAGGCAGGGCCGACCTGGCGATGCAGCCAGCTTTCGACGGCGCGGCCACCTGCTGCGCCATCGCGCCGATCAAGATTCTTATCGTCCATGCTTACCTCCGGCCAGCTAGAACAGCCTACAGCCCATTCTAGCGCCTTTGCCAGCCAAACAGCGGCCATGAGGGCACCAGAACGGCCCACAGGCCGTTTTTCCAGCCACCTACACCACCCGGGCATGCCTAAGCGCCAAAAATCGCTTGCAGGCCCTTAAATCTGTCCAGCCGTTAAGCGATCCCCCGCCCACAGCGGCGGCACGTCGGTGCGCAAGCGCCGTGACGGGTGCTGCATGCTGGCACGGTCGCCCACGCCGCCGGGCGAACTCGCGGGGGTCGTAGGCGGGTATTGCCGCCACTGCCGCTTTCCTGCGCTGACCTTGGCCAGCCCCCGGTTACTGCCGAACCCTTGCAGCCGTGGCCGTCCCGTGGGTGCTGATCGGCGTCAGCCGTACCGGCGAAGGCCCGTTGTCGGGGGTCCGCCCTTCCCCCGCCCGTAGGGTGGGGGACTGATGTTATCCACAGGCCCGGACTGGTAGAAAGAAGGTAGAAAGAAAGGTAGAGGGCGGGCGATGCCCGCAAAGCCTTTATCCATGCGGGTTCCAGAGGGAGGGGCGGAACGCTATGCCGCAGAAGCGGAATGCTATGCCGCGCAAGCGGAACGCTATGCCGCAGGAAGCGGAACGCTATGCCGCACCCTCAGGGGCGGCTCGGGCTGCCCCTCTTCATCAAGCCACGCACGGACAATCCACCCCATCGACGGTCGGCGGCGACTCCCAATCACTGCGCATGATTCCCTCCCAACTTCGTCCACACAGCCTGCTCCTTACCTTTGGTGCTCTTCTCGATTCGTCCACCGGCGATGATCTCAAGCCGTTCTAGCTCTTTCATGGCCGATTCCAGCGCATCCCTGAACTTCCTCATGGGGCTACCGTACTGCGCCCGGCCCTTGAGGTATTCGAGGCTGTACCGCTGCACCACGTCTGACGACGTGGAGATGAGCCGTTGTAGGCTCTTGGCCAAGTTCTGGCGGCGTCTGATCTGGAGGCGTTTCCCCCAGTCCAGAAAGCCGTACTCCCGGTTCCCGAAGGTTTGCCGCCAACGCGGATCGATGACGAGGCGGTATTCCTCCGTTTCCTCGTCGTAGTCGAAGCCACCCAGCATCTGCATAACGCGGCTGGATGGGTGCTTGCCGATGCTGTACTTGATCTTGCCGTCCTTGGTGCGGGCCTCTATCGCTATCGTGAAGGTGCTCAACGCCGTGACGCCACGGTGCAGCCAATCGAACTGACTACCGCCCTCATCCCTGCCAAGCCCACGCAGAAACTCACGCTTTCGGATAATCACGGGCTGACCGAGAGGCACCTTTGAGGCCAGATAGACCGCGTGCAGCCAGATATCCGCTTGATCCTCGGTTAGCTGCTTACCCCACCCCTTGAGGGTAACGGTTTCTGTCTGGTGGAACACCGTGCCGTCGTGGATCTTCTTCTGGTCCGGCGCTACTGACGCAAACAGAGGGCACCGGCTCAGATGGTTCGGCATGGCTCGCATGTGCTCCTCCATGCCCGGTAGGAACAACTGACGCGGGGTCTCTGCCGCCTCCTTGTCATGCCGGGCAGCAGCCTCGTCAGTTATCTTCTGCAGCCTCACCATCAAGTCGCTAGGACCTGAAGGCGCCGAAGGCGCAACGACTTCTGCCGTTGCCACATGCAGGGCGTGCATACCCTAGGCCCGCGGTTGTTGAGCTTGATTGTCCCAGCGCTGCCGCGCCAACTGCTCGGCCTTAGTAGGCCTCCCACGAGGCCGACGGGGTGGCGGCGGCTCCGTTGGCTTACAAGAGTCGATCCAAGCCAATACCTCATGCTCATACCAGCAGAGCCGCCTGCTGTTAGGCATCTTGAAAGGCCGTGGGATCAAGTGCGCATACTTTTTATTGGTGGCGCACGTGCGAATCGTCGTCGCTGTCTTGCCGATCAGGGCAGACAACTGTTCAATGAAAAGAATCTTCGGCAGACCATCAGAACTGGCCGCAGAGTGCATGGTTTGCATGCGTACCTCACAAGCGAACGCGCTTGTGAGAGCCGGTGCTGTTGATGCGACACTTCGTGCTTATGGAGTTACCAGGCTCACACAAAGTTTGGGTTGTCGCACCTCACGGTGCACATGGTTCACTGAGGCTCAGTGCAGGGGCCATTGCGCATGGAGCCCGAACACCTACACCCTGGCGGAAATACGCCGAGCGTTGATGACTCTCTTGGTTCGGCTATCTCTCGTTCCTCGAACCTCACCTGCCATATCGTGGCACACAGCGTTTAGGAGGGTGTCTGGCAGGTCCGCCGTGTGCGCTCACCCATGAATAACAGTGTAGAAGTAGGCCCCTTCTCTGTCAATGAATGGGACATTCACGATGGGACACCGTTGGGACATCAACCATCGGTATTTACTTTAAATTGGCATGCACAATAGAAAAGAGCCAGATCAGCTAACTAACTGATCTGGCTCCGGAATTCGACCACATAAGTGGTCGGGGCGAGAGGATTCGAACCTCCGACTCCTGCGTCCCGAACGCAGTACTCTACCAGGCTGAGCTACGCCCCGATTTGCCTTTCGACAATTTGCCGACTTCGTCAACGCGAAAAGACGCTCGAAAGAGATCGTCTACAGCGCTGTTTTCGTCAGCGATCGCGGTTTACCGCGAAAGCGCAGAATTCTAGCAGGGATTCCCGATAAACGGAAATCGGGTAATCGGCCAGGGCCTGGCGGGCCCGTTCGGCCTCCAGGCGCGCGGCGTGGCGCGCGTGTTCCAGCGCGTCGGTGGCCTGGATGGCGGCGGCCACCGCGGCAAAGTCGGCCTCGCCCGTCTCGATGGCCTGACGGATCAGCACCTGCTGTTCGGGCGTGCCCACTTCCATCACGCGGATCAGCGGCAGCGTGGGCTTGCCCTCGCGCAGGTCGTCGCCCACGTTCTTGCCCAGCGCCTGCGCATCGCCGCTGTAGTCCAGCACGTCGTCCACCAGCTGGAAGGCGGTGCCGATATGGCGGCCATAGGCCGCGGCGGCATCCTGCTGGGCCGGCGTGCCGCCGGCCAGCACCGCGCCCACCTGGGCCGCGGCCTCGAACAGCTTGGCGGTCTTGTAGCGCACCACCTGCAGGTAGCGCTCCTGCGAGACGTCGGGGTCGTGCACGTTGAGCAGCTGCAGCACCTCGCCCTCGGCGATGACCGTGGTGGCCTCGGACAGGATCTGCATGATGCGCATGCTGTCGGCCTCGACCATCATCTCGAACGATCGCGAGTACAGGTAGTCGCCCACCAGCACGCTGGCCGCGTTGCCGAAGACGGCGTTGGCCGTCTGCCGGCCGCGGCGCAGGTCGGATTCGTCGACCACGTCGTCGTGCAGCAGGGTGGCGGTGTGGATGAACTCGACCACGGCGGCCAGCAGCTGGTGGTGCGTGCCCTGGTAACCCAGCGCGCGCGCCACCATCAGCAGCATGGCCGGGCGCATGCGCTTGCCGCCCGCGCCGATGATGTAGTCGCCGATGGTGCGGATCAGGACCACATCGGAATTGAGCCGCGCACGGATGACCGCGTCGACGGCCTTCATGTCATCGGCAATGGGAGCGATCAGCGCATTGAGGTCCAAAACAGCGAATCCGGCGAAGAGACGAGCCCGCCTGGAGGCTCTGACGACGAGCCGCCGCGAGGCGGGCGTAGGGGTTGGCCGAATTATACGGTTTGCGGCAGCGCCGCCGCGACCGGCTTGCCGCCCATCGCCGATGGCCGCCCCTGGTGCTGCGGCGGCGGCCTGGACGGGCCGGCCCGCCCCCAGGACGCCCCCCAGGCGGGACGACCTGACAGGCTACAGCCCGCGCGCGCGCAGGTTCGCGTACAGCGCCCGCACGCCGAACTCCCAGCGCGGGATCTCGGTGCACAGCCCCACGCGGTTCACCAGCGCGCCCAGGCGCGGCGAGGCGATGCGCACCACGTCGGCCGGCCGGTGCGTGAAGCCGCTGCCCTTGCCCGCACGGTCCTTGGTGGGCGAGAACATCGTGCCCAGGAACAGCATGAAGCCGTCCGGGTACTGATGGTGATCGCCGCAGGTCTGGCTGACCAGGTCCAGCGGATCGCGGCTGATCTCGCTCATGTGGCTGACGCCGTCCAGCACGAAGCCGTCCTCGCCCTCGATGCGCAGCGACACGTCGGCATTGCGCACGTCGTCGATGCCGAAGTGCTCGTCGAACAGCCGCACGAACGGGCCGATGGCGCACGAGCCGTTGTTGTCCTTGGCGCGCGCCAGCAGCAGCGCGCTGCGCCCTTCCACGTCGCGCAGGTTGACGTCGTTGCCCAGCGCCGCGCCGGCCACCTCGCCGCGCGAGTTCACGGCCAGCACGATCTCGGGTTCGGGGTTGTTCCATTCCGAGGTGGGCAGCAGGCCCACCCACGCGCCCGAGCCCACCGACGACATGGGCGGGGCCTTGGAGAACACTTCGGCGTCGGGACCGATGCCCACTTCCAGGTATTGCGACCACTGGCCGCGCGCCTGCAGGTCGGCCTTCAGGCGCATGGCCTCGGGCGAGCCCGGGCGCAGCTTGGACAGGTCGGTGCCGATGACTTCATGCAGGCGCGCACGGATGACGTCGGCCTGGCTGGCGTCGCCGCCGGCATGCTCTTCGATCAGGCGCTCCAGCAGGCTGACGGCGAACGTGACGCCGGCCGCCTTGACCGGCTGCAGGTCGCACGGCGCCAGCAGCGCCGGCGCGTCGCCGGCCTGGCCCGACAGGCTGCGCGCCAGCAGGTCGGCAACCGGGCCCAGGACCTCGCCGGGCGCCGAGCGGGCGATTTCCACGCGGTCCGGGCGCTCGAACAGGTCGGACACCGTGGGGACGGTGGCGGTGATGTCCACCACCTGGCCCTGGCGCACGGCCACCACGCTGGGGCCCGCCTGGGGGCCGGATCGCCATACGCGGCCCACCAGCAGGGCGCGGTCCAGGTCTACGGGCAAGTCTTGCGTTGCAGCCATGTCGTGCAGTCTCCTCGAAGGGGATGGCGCGGCCGCACCCCGCGGGCCGCCTGGGCCGCGCGGGCCGGCCGCGAGGGTTTTCCGCAGTCTAGTGCCACCGACCAGAGTTGTCTAACATGCTGTTATTCGATCCAATATATTGGATTTTTTCGATTCCCGCCGCCGCCGCTTTCATGCCCGCCGACTACGAAGTCCCCGCCCTGCGCCGTGCCCACGACATCCTGCGCGTGCTGGCCGCCGCCCGCGCGCCGGTGCGGCCGCAGCAACTGGCGCAGGCCTGCGACATGCCGCGCAGCTCGCTGTACCTGTTGCTGGACTCGCTGGCCCAGCGCGGCTGGATCGAGAAGGTGCGGGACGGCTACGTGGTGGGCCTGGAGCTGATGAGCCTGGGCGCGGCCTACCTGCGCCAGGACAGCCTGGAGCCCGCCTTCCGCACCGCGGCCGCGCGCTTCGTCGAGCGCCACAACGAGGTCATGCAGCTGGCCGTCTTGGACGGCGTCGAAGCCGTCTACCTGGCGCGCGAGGACGCGCGCCGGCCGGTGCGGCTGGTGTCCGAGATCGGCTCGCGCCTGCCTGCGCACGCCTGCGCGCTGGGCAAGGCGTTGCTGGCCAGCCTGGACGACGCCCGGCTGCGCACCCTGCTACCCGCCGCCCTGCCCGCCGTCACCGAGCGCACCCGCACCGACCGCGAGGCGCTGCTGGCCGAACTGGCCGAGGTACGGGTGCAGGGTTTGGCGCAGGACCAGGAAGAGGTGGCCGCCGGCCTGCACTGCTACGCGGCCTACGTGGGCCGCACCCCGCAGGGCAAGCGGGTGGCGGTCAGCACCTCGCTGCCCACCGACCGTCACGATCCGGCCCACCTGCAGGCCGTGCAGCTGGCGTTGTTGCAGGCCGCCCGGCAGATCGCGGCCCGGGTCGGCGCGCAGGCGGACACGGCCGATTGAGCGGCGGGGCGCCAGGGCCCCTGCCGGGCGTCGGGCATCCAGCGTCGGCCCGAACGGGCGGCCACACCACACCCGGCGGCCGGTAACTCCTTTACCCACAACGCCTTTTTGACTTTTCCACAAGCCCGGGATAGAATCGCAGATTCCGCTTGTGGCATTACGCGTGTCGTATCCGCAAGTGGATGACCAGGCGGAGGCGAACGCCATGCGGCCAAAGGGCATTGCCCACCGGCCGCGGCAGGGCAGCTTGACTGCGTTTTCGCAACACGGATCGCGCCTTGCCCGCAGCGCCCGCCGCCAGATTCAACCCTTCAAGGAAATTCCCCATGTACGCGGTCGTAAAAACCGGCGGCAAGCAGTATCGCGTTGCCACCGGCGAAAAACTCAAGGTAGAACAGATACCTGCTGACATCGGGCAAGAAATCACGCTGGACCAGGTCCTGTCCGTGGGCGAAGGCGACCAACTGAAAGTTGGCACGCCCCTCGTCTCCGGCGCCGTGGTCAAGGCAACGGTTCTTGCGCATGGCCGGCATGACAAGGTCAAGATCTTCAAGATGCGCCGTCGCAAGCACTACCAGAAGCGTCAAGGCCACCGTCAGAACTACACCGAAATCCGCATCGAGGCCATCACGGCCTGACGCGCGGATATCGGCACCACTTAGCAGGAGCTAAACATGGCACAGAAAAAGGGCGGCGGTTCCACCCGGAACGGCCGCGACTCCGAATCGAAGCGCCTTGGCGTCAAGGTGTACGGCGGCCAGGCCATCCTGGCGGGCGGCATCATCGTGCGCCAGCGCGGCACGCGCTTCCACCCCGGCGTCAACGTCGGCGTGGGCAAGGACCACACGCTGTACGCGTTGGCTGACGGCAAGGTCAAGTTCGGCGTCAAGGGCGCCCTGAACAAGGCCACCGTCTCGGTCATCGCCGAGTAATTCCCGGCGCCGCGTACGCCAGTACGCCGCCTCGGCAAGGGCCCTGCCGTACGCGGCAGGGCCTTTTGTTTAGGGCCCTCCGTTTCCGGCGGGCGCGCCCCGCGCGCCGCCTCCCCTTCCGGTTGCACACACCATGAAATTCGTAGACGAAGCCACCATCGAAGTCATCGCCGGCAAGGGCGGCAATGGCGCGTCGAGCTTTCGCCGCGAGAAGTTCATTCCCAAGGGCGGCCCGGACGGCGGCGACGGCGGACGCGGCGGCAGCATCTACGCCGTGGCCGACCGCAACATCAACACCCTGATCGACTTCCGCTACGCGCGCCTGCATCGGGCCAAGAACGGCGAGAACGGCCGCGGCTCCGACCAGTACGGCGCGGCCGCGCCCGACATCACGCTGCGCGTGCCGGTGGGTACCATCGTGCACGACGCCGACACCGGCGAGGTCCTGTTCGACCTGGACCGCCACGGCCAGAAGGTCACGCTGGCCGCGGGCGGCCAGGGCGGCCTGGGCAACCTGCACTTCAAGTCCAGCACCAATCGCGCACCGCGCCAGTGGACGCCGGGCAAAGAGGGCGAGCAGCGCCGCCTGCGCCTGGAACTGAAAGTGCTGGCCGACGTGGGCCTGCTGGGCCTGCCCAACGCGGGCAAGTCCACCCTCATCACGCGCATTTCCAATGCGAAGCCGAAGATCGCCGACTATCCCTTCACCACGCTGCATCCCAACCTGGGCGTGGTGCGCACCTCGCCGTCGCGCAGCTTCGTGGTGGCCGACATTCCCGGCCTGATCGAGGGCGCTTCCGAAGGCGCCGGCCTGGGGCACCTGTTCCTGCGCCACCTGGCCCGCACCCGCGTGCTGCTGCACCTGGTGGACGTGTCCAGCCCCGACCCGGACGCCGATCCCGTGCCCGAGGCCGTGGCCGGCGCGCGCGCCATCGTCGAGGAACTGCGCCGCTACGACGCGGACCTGGCCTCCAAGCCGCGCTGGCTGGTGCTGAACAAACTGGACATGGTGACCGACCCGCAGGCCGTGCGCGAGCGCTTCTGCGCCGAATTCGGCTGGGACGGCCCGGTGCACGTCATTTCGGGCCTGAACGGCGACGGCACGCAGGACCTGATCTGGGCGCTGCAGGACTACCTGGACGCCGAGAAGCAGAAAGACCAGATCGCCCAGGACCAGGCCGACGGCACCTACGTGCACGAAGACCCGCGCTTCGACACCACCCGCGGCGACGCGATGGCGCCCCCGGCGCCGCGCGACGGCGACGAATAGGCCATAATCGCACTCCGTTCCCGCCGCCGCGGCCCGTGTCATTGCTACACCCGGTCATCGCCATGACTGCCCAAACCACTGCCGTCTCCGCCATCGCCTCGGCCCACCGCCTGGTCGCCAAGGTGGGTTCCTCATTGGTCACCAACGAAGGGCGGGGGCTGGACCGCAATGCCGTGGCGCACTGGGCCGCGCAGATCGCCGCGCTGCGCCAGCAAGGCCGGCAGGTGGTGCTGGTGTCCAGCGGCGCCATCGCGGAAGGCATGGCGCGCCTGGGCTGGCGCAAGCGCCCGTCGGTCATGCACGAGCTGCAGGCGGCCGCCGCGGTGGGCCAGATGGGCCTGTGCCAGGCCTACGAGGCCGCCTTCGCCGAATACGGCCTGCGCACCGCCCAGGTGCTGCTGACGCACGAAGACCTGGCCGACCGCCAACGCTACCTGAACGCGCGCTCCACGCTGTTCGCCCTGCTGCGGCTAGGCGTGGTGCCCATCGTCAACGAGAACGACACCGTCGTCACCGACGAGATTCGCGTGGGCGACAACGACACGCTGGGCGCCCTGGTGGCCAACCTGATCGAATCCGACGCGCTGGTCATCCTGACCGACCAGCGCGGCCTGTACAGCGCCGATCCGCGCAAGGATCCGCAGGCGCAGTTCATTTCGCACGCGCAGGCCGGCGACGCCGCCCTGGAAGCCATGGCCGGCGGCGCGGGCACCGGCATCGGCACGGGCGGCATGCTGACCAAGGTGCTGGCGGCCAAGCGGGCTGCGCACAGCGGCGCGCACACCGTCATCGCCTCGGGCCGCGAACCCAACGTGCTGACGCGCCTGGCCGGCGGCGAATGCATCGGCACCGAGCTGCGCGCCGTGCTGCCCGTGTGGTCGGCGCGCAAGCAGTGGCTGGCCGACCACCTGCGCCTGCGCGGCCGCGTGGTGCTGGACGAAGGCGCCGTGCGCGCCCTGCTGCGCGAGGGCAAGAGCCTGCTGCCCATCGGCGTGACCAGCGTGCAGGGCGAGTTCGAACGCGGCGACGTGGTGGCCTGCGTAGACACCGAGGGCCGCGAATGCGCGCGCGGCCTCATCAATTACTCGGCCGCCGACACCCGGCGCATCATGCGCCAGCCCTCCGGCCGCATCGCCGACATCCTCGGCAGCATGACCGAACCCGAGCTGATGCACCGCGACAACCTCGTCGTCGTGTAGCCGGCCCGGGCGGCGCGCAGCCGCCCGCATACGGTCTCAGGTGCCTGGCCCGGCCCGGTCGGCCAGGAACATGTAGCCCCAATCCCGTACCGTGAACAGCGGCAGGTCGATTCCCAGTTCGGCCGCCTTGGCGCGCAGCCGCGACACGGTGACGTCCAGCGCCCGGCCGCCATGAATCGGGTCGGCGCGCGGCATCAGCCAGCCCGGAGACTCCAGCATGCGCCGCAGGAAGCGGCCTTCGGTCAGCGTCAGCGGTAGCCACCGGTCGCCGGGGCCGGCCAGCATGCGATCGCGCGCCAGCAGGCGCCATTGCGACGGCCGCGTCGCCAGGTGGCGATAGCGCAAGGCGGCGCGCAGCATGGCGCCCACCTCGGCGGCCTGCGTGAAGAGCGCGCAACAGGCGTCGGCGCCGGCATCGATGGCGGCGATGCGCGCCTCGGCCGACGAACCGTCCAGCATGATCACCAGCGCTGCCGCCGGTGCCCATGCGCGCGCCTGCACCACCGACCGGTATCGGGCCGCCGGCGCGGTGCGCACCACCATCGCATCCGGCATGGCCTCGTCGATCAGTTGGCGCAGCTGTGCAAGCGAATCGCACAGGTGCACGACGCAGTCCGCCTGCTGCAAGCCGCGCACCAGGGATGGCGCGGGTGCAGGCACATGGGGATCGTTGACCAGCAGGACGTGAAGGGTGTTGGACATGAGGTGATGGGGTGCGATCGATCGATCGCAGTTACCACTAATGTAATTTCGCCAATCACCAAAGTATTCGAATCACACGCTCCAATCGCAGCGTGAAAACCACCTTTTCGGACCGATTGAAGCAGGCGCGGCAACTGCGCGGCTACACGCAGAAGGCGTTGGCCGATGCGGCCGGCATATCGCAAAGCGCAATCGCCAGCTACGAGAACGGCGACCGCGAAACCAGCCGATCGTTTCGCAACCTCGCGAAGGCGCTGAACGTCTCGGCCGATTGGCTGGAAACCGGCAAAGGCTCCATGGAGCGTGCGTCCGCTTACGAGGTACCGTCCCGCGGCTCCGCGCACGGCAGCAGCCTGCGCGAGCCGCCCCATGTGCCATGGCCCTTTTCCGTCGATCCGCAACGGGTGGCCGCGCTGAGCGTGGAGCAGTTGCAGCTGCTGGACCGATTGATCGGCACCTATCTGGATACTTGCGAATTGCGGGCCACGAAGCCGGGGCGGATGGCAAAGCGGCGCGGGTAAACAGCGGGTTGTTTTCGCGCTGATCGGGCTTGGTTCTTAAGACGCATCGGCACCGTGGGCCAGACCATCCCTTCCCGAAAGCCGCCGGACGCATCGAGAACCCAATAGGTGCGCAATAAAAGGAAAAGGCGGCGCATGCGCGCCGCCTTATGACACGGAACCTCGGGATTACTGCGCCGCCGGTGCCGTCCGTTGATCCGGCGTCACACCGCTGGGCTTGACGCCGCCGCCGGGTGCGGGCGTGCCCGTGGCCGGACGGGCCGGCGTGGCTTCGCCGCGGATGCGGGCAACGATGTCGGCGGCCGTCTGGGCCGAGTCGACGGCGAACACGATCAGGCCGCGGTTCAGCGGCTCGGCGATCTGCGGGGCGGCGACCAAATCACGACCGAGCACCAGGGCCAGGCGCTGGCCCACGTTCTGCGTGCTGGCGGCGTACAGCTTGCGTGCACCGCCTTCGGTAAAGCGCAGGCCCACGAAATTGCGGCCCTGCCGGTCGACCAGCGCCGACGCCTCGGTCAGGTCCTGGCGCGTGAGCACGGGCGGCGACTGCAGGTACAGCGAGCCGTCGCTCATCTTCACTTCCGTCAGGCCGGGTTCGGCGTTGCGCTGGGCCACGTAGAGCTGGACGCTGGAATTGCTGTAGGGCGTGGGCGTGGCCGGCGCCGGTTCGGAAGGGCCGGTGGCGGGCGAGGTGGATTCTTTCTGCGGGGCCGTCTGGCAGCCGGCCAGCGCCAACATGGCTGCGGCCAGAACGGGGGCCATCGTGCGGAGGGTCAGTTGCATTTGTCGTTTTCCTTCGAGGATCGCCTGAAAAAACCGCGCGCCGGGGCTTGCATCGCGCCGCACACGCCTTGAAAAAAGTGTACAGGCCGAGGCCCCGCCCCGTCCGTCCAGACTGAATCGAGATGTAATGGGGCGATACCGCCCCGGAGCGCCTATACTTGCGCCTATGCAGGGGTACTCGCGGCTACGCCGCGTGTTGAGAGAGTCCCTTCGTACCAGTACGGATAATGCCGATGCTGGGAGCGTATTCCAACCCGCCGCCCTCGCCTGTCTCCCGCGGCCGGAATCCATCCCGACTCGGCTCCAAATCTTTCCATTGGAGCTTCCATGAACGCCAATCCCAAGTTCCTGGCCGCCACCGCCGAGGTGGATGCCGCTGCCGTCGCGCCGCTGCCCAAGTCGCGCAAGGTCTACCAGACCGGCTCGCGCCCTGACATCCGCGTGCCCTTCCGCGAGATCGAGCAGGCCGACACGCCCACCATGTTCGGTGGGGAGAAGAATCCGCCGCTTACGGTGTACGACACCAGCGGCCCCTACACCGACCCGGATGCCCGGATCGACATCCGCCGTGGCCTGCCCGAACTGCGCCGCGCCTGGATCGAAGAACGCGGGGACACCGAGGTGCTGCCCGGCCCCACTAGCGAATACGGCCGCGAGCGCCTGGCCGATCCCAAGCTGACCGCCATGCGCTTCGACCTGCAGCGCCCGCCGCGCCGTGCGCGCGCCGGCGCCAACGTATCGCAGATGCACTATGCGCGCCGCGGCATCGTCACGCCCGAGATGGAATTCGTCGCCATCCGCGAGAACCTGCGCCGCGAGCAGTACATCGAGTCGCTGCGCGCCAGCGGCCCCGATGGCGAGAAGCTGGCGCGCCGCCTGCTGCGCCAGCATCCGGGCCAGTCGTTCGGCGCGGCCATCCCCTCGCTGATCACGCCCGAGTTCGTGCGCGACGAAGTGGCGCGCGGCCGGGCCATCATCCCCGCCAACATCAACCACCCCGAAATCGAGCCGATGGCCATCGGCCGCAATTTCCTGGTGAAGATCAACGCCAACATCGGCAACTCGGCCGTCAGCTCCGGCATCGGCGAGGAAGTCGAGAAGATGACGTGGGCCATCCGCTGGGGCGGCGACACGGTCATGGACCTGTCCACCGGCAAGCACATCCACGAGACGCGCGAGTGGATCATCCGCAATTCGCCCGTGCCCATCGGCACCGTGCCGATCTACCAGGCACTGGAGAAGGTCGACGGCAAGGCCGAGGAACTGACCTGGGAAATCTTCCGCGACACGCTGATCGAGCAGGCCGAACAGGGCGTGGACTACTTCACCATCCACGCCGGCGTGCGCCTGCCCTTCATTCCCATGACGGCCGACCGCATGACGGGCATCGTCTCGCGCGGCGGCTCGATCATGGCGAAGTGGTGCCTGGCGCACCACAAGGAAAGCTTCCTGTACGAGCACTTCGAAGACATCTGCGAGATCATGAAGGCGTACGACGTCAGCTTCTCGCTGGGCGACGGCCTGCGCCCGGGCTCGGGCTACGACGCCAACGACGAGGCCCAGTTCGCCGAGCTGAAGACGCTGGGCGAGCTGACCCAGGTCGCCTGGAAGCATGATGTGCAGGTCATGATCGAGGGCCCCGGCCACGTGCCCATGCACATGATCAAGGAGAACATGGAGCTGCAGTTGGAGCACTGTCACGAGGCGCCCTTCTACACGCTGGGCCCGCTGACCACCGACATCGCCCCCGGCTACGACCACATCACCTCGGGCATCGGCGCCGCGCTGATCGGCTGGTACGGCACCGCCATGCTGTGCTACGTGACGCCCAAGGAGCACCTGGGCCTGCCCAACAAGAAGGACGTGAAGGACGGCATCATCACGTACAAGATCGCCGCCCACGCGGCCGACCTGGCCAAGGGGCATCCGGGCGCTGCCATTCGCGACAATGCGCTGTCCAAGGCGCGCTTCGAGTTCCGCTGGGACGATCAGTTCAACCTGGGCCTGGACCCGGACACGGCCAAGGAGTTCCACGACGAGACCCTGCCCAAGGACTCGATGAAGGTGGCGCACTTCTGCTCGATGTGCGGTCCGCACTTCTGCAGCATGAAAATCACACAGGACGTGCGCGACTACGCCGCCTCGCAAGGCGTCAGCGACGCCGACGCGCTGAAGCAGGGCATGCAGGAGAAGGCGGTGGAGTTCGTGAAGAAAGGCGCGGAGCTCTATCACAAGACGTGATGCCCGCCCGGGCCTGCGACACGAAAACGGCCGCGCAATGCGGCCGTTTTTCTTTGCCGTGCGACCGTCGCGCTACAGCAGCTTGCCGGGGTTCATGATGCCGGCCGGGTCCAGCAGCCGCTTGATGTCGCGCATCAGCCGCAGCTCCAGCGGGTCCTTCACATGCAGGAAGTGGTCGCGCTTCAGTTGCCCGATGCCGTGTTCGGCGCTGATGCTGCCGCCATAGCGCATCACCTCGTCGAACACCAGGTCGGTGACGGGATCGCCTTCGCGGGCCGCCCATTCCTTGGGGGCCCCCGCGGGACGCGCCAGGTTGTAGTGCAGATTGCCGTCGCCGAAGTGGCCGAACAGGAAGGGTCGCAGATCGGGAAAGGCCTGGCGCAGGCGCGCTTCGGCCGTCTGCATGAATTCGGGAATGCGCTCGATGGGCAGCGAGATGTCGTGCTTGAGGTGCGGACCATCGGCGCGCAGTGCCTCGGAGATCTCCTCGCGCAGCTTCCACAGCGCGTGCACCTGCGCCAGCGAGGCCGACACCACCGCGTCCAGGCACAGCTCGCGCTCCAGCGCGGCGCCGATCACGTCTTCGACCAGCGCATTCAACGCGGCCTCGTCGATGCTGTCGGCCAGCTCCACCAGCACATAGCCGGGATGGCGCTGCGCAAAGGGCTCCTGCACGCCCTCGGCGTGGCGCAGCACCAGGCCGACGCACTCGCCGGTGAAGAACTCGAAGGCCTGCAGGCGCGCGCCGCAGCGCTCGTACAGCAGTTCGAACAGTTGCAGCGCCTGGGCCGGCGAGTGCACGGCGGCCAGCACCACGGCGCGCGTGTCCGCGCGCGGGTACAGCCGCAGGGCGGCCGCGGTGATGATGCCCAGCGTGCCCTCGGAGCCGATCAGCAGCTGCTTCAGGTCGTAGCCGGTGTTGTCCTTGCGCAGCGTGCGCAGGCCATGGAAGACCTCGCCGTTGGGCAGCACGGCCTCCAGGCCCAGCACCAGCTCGCGCGCCATGCCGTAGCGCACCACGTTGACGCCGCCCGCGTTGGTGGCGAGGTTGCCGCCGATCTGGCTGGAGTCTTCGGCGGCCAGGCTGAGCGGCAGCAGGCGGCCGGCCTCCTCGGCGGCGCGACGCAGGTTGCCCAGGATGCAGCCGGCCTCGGCCACCAGCGTGTTGGCCACCGTGTCGATGGCGCGGATGGCGTTCATGCGGTCCAGGCTGAGCACCACATTGGCCGGGCTGGCGTCCGGCGTGGCGCCGCCGCATAGCCCGGTGTTGCCGCCGCGCGGCACCACGGGCACGCCCGCTTGCTGGCACAGCGCCAGGCATTGCGCGACCTCTTGCGTGGTGCGCGGGCGCACCACCGCCTGCGCCTGGCCGCGGTAGATGCCGCGCCAGTCGGCCAGCCAGGGCGCGACGTCCTGCGCCGCGGTGGCGACGACCTCGGGGCCCAGCGCCGCAGCCAGGCGCTGCGCAAAATCGGGAGTGCTCATGGGGAAATTCCGGGAAGAATGACGGGATTGAAAAGGGCGAGATCCAGTTCCAGCCGCGCTGCGGCCGCGCGCAGATGGGCGGTGGCCGCGGCGCGCGCGCCTTGCGCGTCGGCGAGCTGTACGGCCTCGAACAGCGCCACGTGCTCGTCGTGCACGCGCGCGGGCAGGCCGGGGTGGCGCAGGCTGTTGACCCGGGCGGTGCGCACGGCCTGGCGCAGCTGCAGGTTGAGGTACTGCAGCAATTGGCGGTAGCTGGGGTTGTGGGTGGCGGCGGCCACGGCGGCATGGAAGGCCACGTCGTGTTCGACGCCGGCATCGGGGTCGGGATCGTCCAGGCACTGGCGCAGGCCGTCCAACGCGCCTTGCATGGCGGCCAGGTCGGCGGCATTGCGCCGGCGGGCGGCCAGCGCGGCGGCGCCCCCTTCCAGCTCCATGCGCAGCTCGTACACATGGGCGAGCTGCACGCGGTCGATGTCCAGCTGTGCCGGTACCTGGAATCCCGCCGCGCCGGTGCGGGCGGTGACGACACAGCCCGACCCCTGGCGGGTACGCACCAGCCCCTGCGCGCGCAGGCGCTCGGTCACCTCGCGGATGACGGCCGTGCTGACGCCATGCCGCTGGGCCAGATCCTTGCCGGCGGGCAGCTTGCTCCCCACCGGATACACGCCCCGCGCGATCTCGGCGGCGAGCTGGTCGGCGACCTTTTCGGTAAGCGTGGGCGGGCGCAGGGTAGGCATGGTGGGAGTATAGGAAGTTTTCAGGTTATATGAAAACTATCGGCCGACCTGGCCGACGAGGCTGCCGTGCAGCCTCAGCCGGCGGCCCGGCGCGTAGTCGCGTCCTCGTCCGGCAAGGTCAGCGCCATCAGGATCTCGTCATGGAACACGCCGCCGATCTTCATGGCGCGCGGCTCGCGGCCGTACTCATGGAAACCGAGGCGCTGGTACAGCCGATGCGCCGCGGCATTGGACGCCTCGACGGTCAGGGTCAGCACATCGTAGCGGCCGCGTGCGTGGTCGACCAGCTGCTGGATCAGTGCGCGCGCCAGGCCGCTGCCGCGGGCCGCGGGGCAAACGTACACGCCCACGATGCTGGCCTTGTGGCGCGCCTTCAGGGCGCCATGCGCATACAGGCAGGCGGTGCCGCACAGCCGGCCATCGTCGCGCCAGCCGCCCAGCACCCATTGGCCTTCGAGGCGGTCGGCGAACCAGGGCAAGGGTTGCGCGCTTTCTTCTTCCCACGCGCTGCCGAAGGCCGTGGGGCAACGCTGCAGCGACTCCAGCCGCAGCGCACGATACGCGGCGGCTTCGTCGGCACGCAACCGCCGCAACTGGAACGGCGGGGCCATCAGCGGTGCCCGCAGACGGGGCACTCGGGATCCCGGCGCACGTTCACTGAATGCCATCCCATGTCGCGCAGGTCCAGTTGCAGCAGTCGGCCTGCCAGCGTGCGGCCCACGCCGGCCAGCACCTTCAGCGCCTCGGCCGCCTGCATGCTGCCGATGATGCCCACCAGCGGCGCGAACACGCCGGTGGTGGCGCAGCTGACCTCGTCGACGTCGTCGGCCTCGGGAAACAGGCAGTGATAGCAGGGCGCGCCGTCGTCGCGCAGGTCGTACACGCTGACCTGGCCGTCGAAACGGATGGCGGCGCCCGATACCAGCGGCTTGCGGTGATGCACGCACGCGCGGTTGATGGCGTGCCGGGTGGCGAAATTGTCGGTGCAGTCGAGCACCACGTCGGCAGCCGCCACGGCGGCGTCCAGCGCGGTACCGTCCAGCCGCTCGACGCGGGCCTGCACGGTGGTTTCAGGATTGAAGGCGGCCAGCATGTCGCGGCCCGATTCAGCCTTGGGACGTCCCAGGCTGGCGGTGGTGTGCAACAGCTGGCGCTGCAGGTTGCTGAGCTCGACGCTGTCGTCGTCGGCCAGCACGATGTGGCCCACGCCGGCGGTAGCCAGGTACAGCGCGGCCGGCGAGCCCAGGCCGCCGGCGCCGATGATCAGCGCATGCGCCGCCAGGAATTTCTCCTGCCCTTCGATGCCGAGATCGTCGAGCAGGATGTGGCGCGCATAGCGCAGCAACTGCTGGTCGTTCATTGCCTCATCGCTTTTGCGACGGCTGGACTCCGGAGGGGGTGATGGTCATGCGCTCGGGCGATGCAGCAGCCGGCGTGGCGGGCTTGATGTCCGCCTTGGCCTGCGCGCGCACGGTGCCCTTTTCAACGGGCTTGCCGGCCAGCAGGTTCAGGGCCTGGGCCAGCTGGAAGTCGTCCTTGCCGCCGAACTCGAAGATCTTGGCGACGGGCGCCTGCTGCCCCTCGGCTTCGAAGTTGCTCTTGATCTCGTTGGTGTCCTGCCGGTTGGCCAGGTGGCGTTGCAGGTCGGCCTCGCGCGGCAGGCGGAACAGGTCGCCCTGCGCCGTGTCGGCCACGATGTAGTCGGGCACGATGCCGGTGGCCTGGATGGAGCGGCCGCTGGGCGTGAAGTAGCGCGACGTGGTGAGCTTGACCGCCGTGTCCTGGCTGAGCGGCAGGATGACCTGCACCGAGCCCTTGCCGAACGTACGGTTGCCCAGCAGCTTGGCGCGCTTGTGGTCCTGCAGCGCGCCGGCCACGATCTCGGAGGCCGAGGCCGAGCCGACGTTGACCAGAACGACCATGGGCACGGTCTTGGTCCACGCGGGCAGGTCGGCCAGGTAGTTGCCCTCGCCGCGCGCGTATTCGCCCGGCACGGCCAGGTACTTGTGGCGCGAGTCCGGCGTGCGGCCATCGGTGGAGACCACCAGCGCGTCATCCGGCAGGAAAGCGCCGGCCACGCCGATGGCGCTGGTCAGCAGGCCGCCCGGATCGTTGCGCAGGTCGAGCACCAGCGCCTTGGGCGCGCCCTTGGCGCCCAGCGCCTTCAACTGGCGCGCCATGTCGGGGCCGGTCTTTTCCTGGAACTGCGCGATGCGCAGGTAGGCCGTGCCGTCGTCGAGCATCTTGCTGCGCACGCTGCGCACCTTGATGATGTCGCGAATGATCTTGACCACGATGGGCTGGGGCTGGTCGGCGCGCGAGATCGTCAGCGTGATGGACGACTTGGGCGCGCCGCGCATCAGCTTCACGGCGTCGTTCAGCGCCATGCCCTTGGTGGGCGTGTCGTCGATCTTGACGATGAGGTCGCCGGCCAGGATGCCCGCACGCGCGGCGGGCGTGTCCTCGATGGGGGAGATGACCTTGACGAAGCCGTCCTCGGCGCCGACCTCGATGCCCAGGCCGCCGAACTCGCCCTGCGTGGCCGTCTGCATGTCGCGGAAGGCGTCGGCGTCGAGATAGGCGGAGTGCGGGTCCAGGTTGGACACCATGCCCGAGATGGCGTTGCTGATCAGGGTCTTGTCGTCGACGGGCTCGACGTAGTTGTCCTTGATGGCGGCGAAGACGTTGCTGAGCTGGCGCAGCTCGTCGAGCGGCAGCGGGCTGCCGCGCTGCGCGACCGCCGTGACGCCCACGCTGAGCAGGATGCCAGCCACCGCACCGATGGCAACCAGACCGAAACCGCGAAACTTGCGAGTGCTCATGCACACTTCCTGAATTTGACGCCCCTGCCGATCCGCCGGACGGACTGCCGAGACTACCTTGCTTGCACAGTACTACATCCAGACTACAGGGCGGCGCCTGCCGCGGCAATGGCCATCGGGCCGAGCCCGGGCCGGCCTGCGCTACGGCACCCGCTACAGCGCCAGCCACTGGGCCGGATCCACCGGCGCCCCGCGGTAGCGAATCTCAAAGTATAGGCCCGATTCCACCTGCCCGCCGGTGGCACCGACGGTGGCCAGGGTGTCGCCGGCGGCGACCGGGTCCCCCACTTGCTTGAGCAGGCTCTGGTTGTAGGCATAGACCGTGAGGTATTGCTGGCCGTGGTCGACGATGAT
>Ga0182737_1000995_pt1 | contig 31410 bp, 30 predicted proteins | sample eDN5th30CBELigOP_FD_128878 | JGI IMG/M metagenome (GOLD analysis project Ga0182737, IMG submission 128878) | Enriched Organic Plus compost microbial communities from Emeryville, California, USA - eDNA 5th pass 30_C BE-Lig OP (version 2) (version 2) ... | reverse complement strand
GAAGGCCATTATTTCGCCATGGGCGACAACCGGGACAACAGCGCCGACAGCCGCTACTGGGGGTTCGTCCCTGACGCTAATATCGTCGGGAAGGCATTCTTCATCTGGATGAACTTCAGCGACCTCGGCCGTATTGGCAGCTTTAACTGAACATGTCCCTCGCCACGCTGGAAACCCGCCTGGATCACCGCTTTGCCAACCCTGCTCTGCTCGAGCAGGCGCTGACGCATCGCAGCCATAGCGCTCGTCACAACGAGCGCCTGGAGTTCCTGGGCGATTCCGTGCTGAATTTCGTCGTGGCGGCCATGTTGTTCGAACGGTTTCCCAAGCTCGACGAAGGCGACCTGTCCCGCCTGCGGGCCAACCTGGTCAAGCAGGCGTCGCTGGCCGATATCGGCCAGCGCCTGGAATTGTCCCAGTACCTGCGCCTGGGCGAGGGCGAACTCAAGAGCGGCGGCTTTCGCCGGCCGTCCATCCTGGCCGACGCCGTCGAGGCCATCTTCGGCGCGGCCTTCCTGGACGGCGGCTTCGATGCCGCGCGCAAGGTCATCGCACGCCAGTACCAGCCGGTGCTGGCCAGCGTCGACCCGAAAACGCTGGGCAAGGACGCCAAGACCTTGCTGCAGGAATTCCTGCAGGGGCGCAAGCTGGCGCTGCCGGTATATACCGTGATCGCCACCCATGGCGCGGCCCACAGCCAGCAGTTCGAGGTCGAGTGCGCCATCCCGGCGCTGGAAATCAAGGTCGTGGCTCCCGGCGCCAGCCGGCGCGCCGCCGAGCAGTCGGCCGCCAAGCTGGCGCTCGAGGCCGCGCAGGCGGCCAGCCCGGCCACGCGGGCTCCCCGCAAGTCGGGCAAGGCGCGCAAAACCGCGCAATTGTCGCTGCCCGTGGCAGTGGCCCAAGAGGTCAAATGAGCGCTACCCCCTTCCGAACCGGCTTCGTTGCCGTGGTCGGCCGCCCCAACGTGGGCAAGTCCACCCTGACCAATGCCCTGATCGGCTCGAAGATCTCCATCGTCTCGCGCAAGGCGCAGACGACGCGGCATCGCATCCACGGCGTGCTGACGCGCGAACACGAGCAGTTCGTCTTCGTCGATACGCCGGGGTTCCAGACCCGGCACGGCGGCGCCATGAACCGCATGATGAACCGCGTGGTCACGCAGGCGCTGGCCGACGTCGACGTGGTGGTGCACGTGGTCGAGGCCGGCAAATGGACCGACGGCGACGCCAAGCTGCTGCCGCTGCTGCCCGACGCGCGCCGCACCATCCTGGTGGTCAGCAAGATCGACGCCGTCAAGCGGCGCGACGACCTGTACGCCTTCGTGTCCAGGATCGTCGCCCAGCATCCCTACGACGCGGTGGTGCCCGTCAGCGCGCTCAAGGGCCAGCAACTGGACCAGCTGCTGCAGGAAATCGCCGCGCGGCTGCCCGAGGGCGAGCCGATGTTCGAGGAAGACACCCTGACCGACCGGCCCGTGCGCTTCATCGCGGCCGAACTGGTGCGCGAGAAGATCTTCCGCCTGGTGGGCGACGAATTGCCCTACGGCTGTACCGTCGTCATCGAGCAATGGGAAGAAACCGACAAGGGGGTGCGCGTGGCGGCCTGCGTGGTGGTCGAGCGCGACAGCCACCGGCCCATCCTGCTGGGCGCCGGCGGCGCGCACATGAAGCGCATTGCCACCGAAGCGCGCCAGGATATCGCCAAGCTGCTCGACAAGCCCGTGCACCTGGAGGTCTACATCAAGGTGCGCAAGGGCTGGTCCGACCGCGAAAGCGCGCTGCGCGACCTGGGCTATGAGTAGACGGGCGCACCGCGTCCAGGATTGCGCCGCCTATATGCTCCACGCCACCGCGTGGCGCGAGACTTCCCTGATCGTGCAGAGCTTTTCCCGCGAACACGGGTGCGTGGCGCTGGTGGCCAAGGGCGCCAAGCGGCCCTATTCGGTGTTGCGGCCGGTGCTGTCCGCCTTCCAGCCGCTGCTGCTGTCCTGGAGCGGCGCCGGCGAGGTCAAGACGCTGACGCGCGCCGAAGTGGCCGGCATGCGGCCGCTGACGGGCACCGCGCTGATGTCGGCCTGGTACATGAACGAACTGCTGCTGCGCCTGCTGCCGCGCGAAGACGCGCACCCCACGTTGTTCGATGCCTACGATACGGCCTTGCAGCAGCTGGCCGGCGGCTCGCGCGCGGCCGGGGCGCTGCGGCGCTTCGAGTGGACGCTGCTGCGCGAAACCGGCTACGGCATTGACGGAGCCGCGCCCGATTTCGACAACCCCGCCATCGAACCCGCCCTGCGGCGCGACCTGCGCGAGCGCCTGGCCGCTAACCTGGCCGGCCGGCCGCTGTCGACCCGGCGCGTGCTGCTGGACTTGCAGCGGCTGTAGCGCCGCGCCCGACGCCGGCACTGGCCGTCCGTCACGGCCCTTCGGCCGCCGGTGAATCAGGGCGTCTTCGACAGGGCCGGCAGCCATTGCAGCCGCTGGCCGTCCTGGATCTTGTAGACATCCAGCGTGACATAGTTGCCCGAGCCCGCAGTGACCACCGTGACGGCCAGTTCGGGCTGGCCGTCGCCATCCACGTCTTTCAGTTCCGCCTGCCGCAATTCGCCGTTGCGCGGCCGTATCAGGCCGTCGGCGTAGTCGCCGGCCGACAGGTCGCGGTACAGGCGCACGCTGTACGTGCCGATGGAGGCCGGCTCGCCCGTTTCCTGGGCCACCACCAGCGCCGCCGGGGCGGCCGGCAGCGGCACCACGATGGGCGCGGGCGCGGCGGCATCGTCCGGGCTGGGCGAGCCGGCCCATTCCACCACGCTGGCCCGGTTGCTGCGGCGATCCACCAGGCACAGCATGCTGACCGGCGCGCCCCGCATGTGGGCCTGCGGCGCCGCGCCGCGGATCAGCAGGGCGGTCTGGCCGGATCGGTCGTCGAACTGCATGGGCGTGCCCACCTGTTCGGCCTGCACCAGCCCGGACGCCCGGGCGCACAGGCGCAAGGCCTTGTCTTCTTGCTGCTGCCACGCGGCGGGCGAACTGGCTTGCGCGGCAGGGCCGGCCAGCAGGGCGGCCGCCAGGCAACAGGATAGAAAGCGGGAGGCGCGGGCGGTCATCCGGGTTCCTTCACGGGTACAGTCGCGGAAGATATCCGTGTAGCACGCGGCGTGCCGGCTGTCCACGCGGGCATGAAAAGGGCCCGCGCATGGCGGGCCCGGATTTGCCGACAGGTAGGCCTGGTTATTCGCGATCGCCGCCGAAGATGCCCAGCAGCATCAGCAGGTTCGAGAAGACGTTGTAGACGTCCAGGTAGATGGCCAGCGTGGCGGAAACATAATTGGTTTCGCCGCCGTTGACCACGCGCTGCAGGTCGACCAGCATGAAGGCCGAGAAGATCACGATGGCCAGCACCGAGATAGTGAGCATCAGGGCGGGCATCTGCAGGAAGATGTTGGCCAGCGCCGCCACCAGGATCACCACCGCGCCGGTGAACAGCCATTTCTGCATGCTGGACAGGTCGCGCTTGATGGTGGTGGCCAGCGTGGCCATGGTGCCGAACACCACGGCGGTGCCGCCGAAGGCCGTCATGACCAGTTGCGCGCCGTTACCCATGCCCAGCACGAAGCCCAGCAGGCGCGACAGCATGATGCCCATGAAGAAGGTGAAGGCCAGCAACAGCGCCACGCCCAGCGAGCTGTGCTTGTTTTTCTCGATGGCGAACATCAGGCCGAAGGCGCCCACCAGGAAGACGATGGCCGACAGGCCCGGGCTGGCCATCATGACCTGGTTCACCCCGGTGTACAGGCCGACCGCCGCGCCCAGCACGGTGGGGATCAGCGACAGCGCCAGCAGCCAGTAGGTGTTGCGCAGGACTTTATTGCGGACGACTTCGCCCGGCGCGCCGGCATAGGCGCCGGAGCGGTTGAAAGGAGAGGGACGGTATTCGTTCATGGACGGCTCCTGTGTGCGGCAAACGGGGGTTGCCCAATGCATTTAGATGGCTAGGATACCTTACAGTTCCCTGAAAAATCTACTTTCCCGGGGGACGGCAAGCGGCGCGGGGCCGGGCGAATCGGGTCAGCCGGGGCGCACGGCCCGCGCGGCGCGCTCGATCAGGGCGGGCAGTTCGGCTTCCAGGCGCGCCCGCAGGCCCGCCGCGGCGTCGTCCACGGCCCGCTGCAAGGCCTGTTCCAGTTCGGCCTGCAGCGCCGCGCGCAGCACGGCGTCGGTGGCGTTGGCGCCGGCGGCGGTGCTGAAGGCCGCCTGGGGCGAGCCGGCCCCGCCCGCGGCGTGGCTGTGCGCCGCCGGGGCGGGCTGGCCGGCCACCTGGGTCAAGACGGGCGGTTCGGCGGTGCCGGCCGGGTAGGGCGCGGGGCGTTCGGCGGCGGACGGGGCCAGGGTCGGTTCGGCCCGTTGCGTCAGGGTGGGGATGCCGGGGTCGGAATAATGAGGCATGGGGGCTCCTGGGGCGGCCTTACGCCGTGCGCCCCGCCAGGTCGTGGCTGTGCGGCGCGTGGCCGGCGGACTGGTAGGCGCGCCAGCGCTGGCGGGCGGCCTGGCGGTCGGCCGGGTCGCCGGAGACGATTTCCAGCACCCGGGCAAAACCATCGTAGCCGGGCGGGCAGTCGTCGTCGAGATTGAGCAGCCAGGTTTCGTCGCCGCCGCCGGGCGCCGCCGCGGCCTGCGGGGGCGCCGCCGTCAGCACCACGGGCGTATCGGCGGCCAGCGGGTCGGACGCCAGCACGTGCGGCACGAACGAGGTGTCGTCGAACGCCCACAACATACGGTCGAATGCCGCCAGGCGTGCGCCGTCGGCGCAGTACACCACCAGCCGCTGGCCCGCCTGGTAGCGCTTGCGCGCCGCCTGGCAGGCCGCCCGCAAGCGGTCGGAGGCGCCGAAGGCGAAGTCGATGCGCGTCATGGCGGGCGGCGGGATCAGGCCTGGTCGAGCAGGAACTGCATCAGCAGGGGGACCGGGCGGCCGGTGGCGCCCTTGTCCTTGCCGCTGCGCCAGGCGGTGCCGGCGATGTCCAGGTGGGCCCAGCGGTACGCCTTGGCGAAGCGCGACAGGAAGCAGGCGGCGGTGACCGAGCCGGCCGGCGGGCCGCCGATGTTGGCCACGTCGGCGAAATTCGACTTCAGCTGGTCCTGGTAGGCGTCGTCCATGGGCATGCGCCATGCGGTATCGAGCGCCTGCCGGCCGGCCGACAGCAGGGCGTCGGCCAGCGCGTCGTCTTGCGTGAACAGGCCCGTGTTGACATGGCCCAGCGCCACCACGCAGGCGCCGGTCAGGGTGGCGATGTCGACCACCGCCGAAGGCTTGAAGCGCTCGGCGTAGGTCAGGGCGTCGCACAGCACCAGCCGGCCTTCGGCGTCGGTGTTCAGGATTTCGATGGTCTGGCCCGACATGCTGGTGACGATGTCGCCGGGCTTGTTGGCCTTGCCGCTGGGCAGGTTCTCGCAGGCCGCGATCAGCCCCACGACGTCCAGCGGCAGTTCCAGCTCGGCCAGGGCGCGGAACGTGCCCAGCACGCTGGCCGCGCCGCACATATCGTACTTCATTTCGTCCATGGTGGCGGCGGGCTTGAGCGAAATGCCGCCGGCATCGAACGTGATGCCCTTGCCCACCAGCACCACCGGGCCGGACTTGGCCTTCTTGGCCGCCTTGCCCGCGTGGCGCAGCACGATGAAGCGCAGCGGTTCGTCGGAACCGCGCGCCACCGACAGGAACGAGCCCATGCCCAGCGCCTCGACCTGCTTGCGGTCCAGTACTTCGACCTTCAGCGACTTGAATTCGCGCGCCAGCTTCTTGGCGGTGTCGCCCAGGTACGTGGGCGTGCAGACGTTGCCCGGCAGGTTGCCCAGCGTGCGGGTCAGCTCCATGCCGTTGGCGATGGCCGCGCCTTCGCGCAGGCCTTGCTGGGCCTGCGCGGTATCGGCGCGATCGACGACCTGCACGATCTTCTTGAGCCTGGGCCGGGCGTCGCGGTCGGGTTTGCCGAACGTGGCGTCGTAGTGATAGGTGGCCGCGCCGGCGGCGATGGCGGCGGCGCGGGCGCGGGCCCGCACGCCGATGTCGGCGATGGGGTTGGCGGCCAGCGTGGAGACGGCCTCGGCCACGCGGGCGGCCACGCAGGCGGCGGCAAAGCCCTGTTCGGCCGCGGCGTGTGCGCGCGCGCCGTATTCGCCTTGCTTGCCCAGGCCCACCAGCACCACGCGCTGCGCCGAGACGCCGGGCAGCGCGCGCAGCACCAGCGTGGCGCCGGCGCGGCCGCGGAATTCGGCCTTCACGACATTGCGCACGGCGTTGTTGCTGGCGCGGTCGATGACGTCGGCGGCCGGGCTGAGTTCGCCGTCGGCATAGACGCCCACGGCCAGCGCGGCGGTCTTGATCTGATGCAGGGAAGCGGTGGTCTGTGTGCTAAATTCCATGGAGGATTCCCGTGTGCGTGGTGCAGTGCGGTTGATTATCCCGCATATTCTCACATGTCTCTATTCAAACGCTCTGTCGTCGCCGAGATCACCAGTCACGCGGGCGTGGTGTTTTCCACGCTGGTGGTGGTGTGGCTCAGCGTGCTGCTGGTACGCCTGCTGGGCGAGGCCGCCGGCGGCACCATCGGCGCCGACGTGGTGCTGGGGCTGGCCGCGTTTTCCACCATCACGGCGCTGCCCACGGTGCTGGCGGTGTCGCTGTTCATCGCGGTACTGACCACCGTCACCCGCAACTATCGCGAATCGGAAATGGTGGTGTGGTTCGCCAGCGGCCTGTCGCTGGCCGATTGGCTGCGCCCCGTGCTGCGCGTGGCCGTGCCGGTGGCGGCGGTGGTGGCGGTGCTGACGCTGGCCGCCTCGCCCTGGGCCTACCGGCAGATCGCCGAATACCGCGAACGTTTCGAGCAGCGCTCGGACCTGTCCAAGGTGACTGCCGGCCAGTTCGCCGAATCGGGCGAGGGCCAGCGCGTGTTCTTCGCCGAAGAACCCACCCGGCCCACCGACGAACTGGGCAACGTGTTCGCGCGCGAAACCGGCCCCGAATGGCTCAGCGTCATGACGGCCAGCAGCGCCCGCATCCAGACGGAACCCAACGGCGACCGCTTCCTGGTACTGGGCCGCGGGCATCGCTACGACCTCAAGCCCGGCACGCCCGAGATCCGGCTGGTGGATTTCGCCCAGTATGGCGTGCGGCTGGAAAGCAAGTCGGGCGACCCCATGGCCGAGGCCCGCGCCGCGGCCGAGCGTTCCAGCAAGGCGCGTCCCACGCTGCAGCTGGTGGCCGACGATACCGACAGCGCGTGGTCGCAGATCATGTGGCGGGTGTCGATGCCGCTGGCCGCGCTGAACCTGGCGCTGCTGGCCATTCCGCTGGGCGCCGTGAACCCGCGCCTGGGCCGTTCGGGCGACCTGCTGATCGCCGGCCTGGTCGGCCTGCTGTATATGAACCTGATCAACCTGTCGCGCGCCTGGATCAGCAGCGGCAAGCTGCCGTTCGGCATCGGCGTCTGGATCATCCACGCCATCGTCGCGGCGCTGGCGGCCTACCTGCTGATGCGCCGGCTGCGCGTGAAGGCGCCGCGGCAGTCGTAGCGCGCCGCCCTGGCGCGGCTAGGGCAGGTAGCGCATGGCGCCTTGCCGGCCCGCCAGCAGGCCGGCGTTGCGCACGATCGAGCGCCGCATGAAGTCCCACAGCACCGCCATGCGCTTGAGCTTGTGCAGGTCTTCGTGGCAGTACATCCAGAAACTGCGCGTGATGGCGATGTCGTCTTCCAGCACCGGCACCAGGCGCGCATCCTGCGCGGCGATGAAACACGGCAGGATCGCCAGCGAGCGGCCCTGCAGGGCCGCGTGGTACTGGGCGATGACGCTGGTGCTGCGCAGCACCACGCGGCTGTCGGGCAGCAGGTCTTCCAGGTAGCGCAGGCGTTCGCTGAACAGCAGCTCGTCGACATAGCCGATGAACGTGTGGCCGGCCAGGTCGGCGCGCGTGGCGATGGGGGCGTGGCGCGCCAGGTAGTCGGGCGTGCCGTACAGGCGCAGGGTGTAGTCGCACAGCTTGGTGCACACATAGGGGCCGCGCTGCGGCCGCTCGATGGTGATGGCCAGGTCGGCTTCGCGCTTGGACAGGCTGACAAAGCGCGGCACCGGCAGGATGTCCAGCGTGATGTGCGGGTAGCGGCGCTGGAAATCGGCGGCCAGCGGGGTCAGCACATAGCTGCCGAAGCCCTCGGTGGCGCCGATGCGCAAATGGCCCGACAGGGCCTGGCCGATGCCAGACAGGTTCTCGCGCGCGGTCTGCACCGCGCTTTCCATTTGTTCGGCATAGACGAATAGCCGCTGGCCGTCCTCGGTCAGCACGAATCCCGTGCTGCGCGATTTTTCGAACAGCAGTGAATCCAGTTCGGCTTCCAGCGCGCGGATGCGGCGCGCCACGGTGGTGTGTTCCACCCCCAGCCGCCGCGCCGCCGCGCTGACCCGCTGCGTGCGGGCCACTTCCAGGAAATAGCGCAGGCTGTCCCAATCCAGCATGAAGCATCCTTGTGTATTAATGCACAACGAATGTGCAATTTGTGCTGTTGCTTGATGATTTTTACACATCTACACTAGGTCGGCTGGCCCGCCACTCGCATGGCGGGCCGCCGCCAATGACACGCATAATCACCGGAGACAAAACATGACAGTGCACGCTCGCGGGCTGGCCGCAGGTTTCTGCCTGGGCGCCATGCTGGTAGGCCAGGCCATGGCGGCCGACAAGCCGCCCGTCAAGATCGGCGTCCTGACGGACATGTCGGGCACCTACGCGGCCATGGGCGGCGCCGGCTCGGTGGCCGCCGCGCAACTGGCCATCGACGACTGCCTGGCCGCCGAATGCAAGGGCATGAAGATCGAGCTGGTGTCGGCCGACAACCAGAACAAGGCCGACGTCGGCGCGTCCCGGGCGCGCGAATGGTTCGACCGCGACGGCGTGACCGCGATCGCCGACCTGACCAATTCCGCCGTGGCGCTGGCCGTGCAGGGCATCGCGCGCGAGAAGAACAAGGTCGTGATGTTCTCGGGCCCGGCCACCACGGCGCTGACCAACAAGGAATGCTCGCCGCTGGGCTTTCACTGGATGTTCGACACCTATTCGCAGTCGGCCGGCGGCGCCAAGGCCACGGTGCGCGCGGGCGGCAAGTCGTGGTACTTCATTACCGTGGACTACGCCTTCGGCCATTCGCTCGAGGCCGACACCGCCAAGGCGGTCAAGGCGCTGGGCGGCAGCGTGGCCGGTTCGGTGCGCCACCCGCTGAACGCGCCCGATTTCGCGTCCTACCTGTTGCAGGCGCAAAGCTCCAAGGCCCAGGTGGTGGCGCTGGCCAACGGCGGGCAGGACACGGTCAACGCGGTCAAGCAGGCGCGCGAGTTCGGCATCGTCGAAGGCGGGCAGCGCCTGGTATCGCTGTTGATCTTCCTGTCGGACCTGCGGGCCCTGGGCCTGGACAACGCCCAGGGGCTGTCGTACGTGGACGGCTTCTACTGGGACTACGATGACGCCACGCGCGCCTGGTCGGCCCGCTTCGAGAAGGCCTTCCGGGGCCTGAAGCCCACCATGACGCAGGCCGGCGTGTATTCCAGCGTGCTGCATTACCTGCGCGCGGTGGCCGCCACCGGCAGCACCGACGGCCGCGTGGTGGCCGACAAGATGCGCCAGCTGCCCATCAAGGACCCGATCATGCGCAATGCCAGCATCCGGCCCGACGGGCGCGTGATCCACGACATGTATCTGTACGAGGTCAAGAAGCCGGGCGAATCGAAGGGCGGCTGGGATTATTCCAAGCTGGTCGCCACCATCCCGGCCGACGAGGCCTTCCAGCCGCTGGCGGACTCGACCTGCCCGCTGTTGAAGCAGTAAAACGGTACCGGGGGGGCGGGCCGCGCAGGCCGGCCCCGCGGGCCGGCAGTATCCCGTTATCTATGAGGAGCAACCCATGAGTGAAGTTCCCAGCGTACCGCTATTGATCGGCGGCAAGCTCGTGCAATCCAAGACAACCGAATGGCGCGACGTGATCGATCCGGCCACGCAGCAGGTGGTCGCCCGCGTTCCCTTCGCCACGCGCGAGGAGCTGGACCTGGCGGTGGCCAATGCCAAGGAGGCTTTCCAGACCTGGCGCAATACCGGGCAGGGCGCGCGCATGCGCGTCATGCTGAAGCTGCAGCAGCTGCTGCGCGAGAACACCGGCAAGCTGGCCGAGATGATCACGCGCGAGCACGGCAAGACCCTGCCCGATGCCGAAGGCGAAGTCGGGCGCGGCCTGGAAGTGGTGGAGCACGCCTGCTCGATCGCCAGTCTGCAATTGGGCGAATACGCCGAGAACGCCGCCGGCGGCATCGACGTCTACACCCTGATCCAGCCGCTGGGCGTGTGCGCGGGCATCACCGCGTTCAACTTCCCGGTGATGCTGCCGTGCTTCATGTTCCCGATCGCCATCGCCTGCGGCAATACGTTCGTGCTCAAGCCGTCCGAGCAGGATCCGACCTCGTCGCTGTTCCTGGCCCAGCTGGCGTTGGAAGCCGGCCTGCCGCCCGGCGTGCTGAACGTGGTGCATGGCGGCCCCGAGATCGCCAACGGCTTGTGCGAGCATCCGGACATCAAGGCGGTGTCGTTCATCGGCTCGACCCGCGTCGGTTCCGAGATCTACCATCGCGCCTCGACCGCCGGCAAGCGCTGCCAGGCCATGATGGGCGCCAAGAACCACTGCGTGATCCTGCCCGATGCCGATCCGGAAGTGGCGCTGAACCAGTTGCTGGGCGCGGCGTTCGGCGCGGCCGGCCAGCGCTGCATGGCGGCGTCGGTGGCAGTGCTGGTGGGCGAGGCGCGCAACTGGCTGCCCGACTTCGTCGAGCGCGCCAAGCGCCTGAAGGTCAACGCCGGCACCGACCGCCAGGCCGACCTGGGCCCGCTGGTGTCGCCCAATGCGAAAAAACGCGTCGAGAGCCTGATCCAGCAGGGCGTCGACGAAGGCGCCAAGCTGCTGCTGGACGGCCGTTCGCTGAAGGTGCCGGGCTTCGAGCAGGGCAACTTCGTGGGCCCCACGGTGTTCGAGGGCGTTACCGAGAACATGAGCATCTACACCGAGGAAATCTTCGGCCCGGTGCTGAGCGTGGTGGGCGTGGACACCCTGGAAGAAGCGGTGGCGTTCATCAACCGCAACCCCAACGGCAACGGCGTGGCGCTGTTCACCCAGGACGGCGGCGCGGCGCGCTACTTCCAGAACAACATCGACGTCGGCCAGGTGGGCATCAACATTCCCATCCCCGTGCCGGTGGCCTGGTTCAGCTTCACCGGTTCGCGCGGCTCGAAGCTGGGCGACCTGGGCCCCAACGGCAAGCAGGCGGTCAGCTTCTGGACGCAGACCAAGACGGTCACCGCGCGCTGGTCGGCGCACGGCCGCACGGTCAACACCACGATCTCGATGCGCTGAACGCGGGCGCGGCGGCGGTCCCCTGGCAGGGGCCGGCGCCGCCGCCTTGGCGGACCCTCTAAGTTTATAACCATAAATAATATAAAAAAGGTTCTTTATTACTTATAATTGGCCCGTCTTTCAGGGGCCACTATGAACCTGCAGCAATTCCGTTTTGTGCGCGAAACCATACGCCGGGACTTCAACCTGACCGAAGCGGCGCGCATGCTGTATACCTCGCAGCCGGGCGTATCGAAAGCGATCATCGAGTTCGAAGACGAGCTGGGCATCAAGATCTTCGAACGCCATGGCAAGCGCATCAAGGGCCTGACCAAGCCGGGCCTGGCCGTGTCCCAGGTCATCGACCGCATCATGCGCGAAGTCGACAACCTGAAAAAAGTCAGCGACGAGTTCGCGCGCCGCGACGAGGGCGGCCTGGTCATCGCCTGCACCCACACCCAGGCGCGCTACCTGCTGCCGCGCGTCATCCCCGGGTTCCGCAAGCAGTTTCCCAAGGTGCACCTGTCGTTGGCCGAAGGCAGCCCCGCCCAGCTGGCCGAGATGGTGCTGCACGAGCAGGCCGATCTGGCGCTGGCCACCGAATCCCTGGCCCTGACGCCCGGCCTGGCCACCTTGCCCGTCTACGCCTGGGAACACACCGTGGTGGTGCGCCCCGACCATCCCCTGGCCGAGCTGACTTCCAGCGCCGCCAAGAACCTGACCCTGGCCCAGCTGGCCGAATATCCCATCGTCACCTACGATCGCGCCTTTACCGGCCGCACCACCATCGACGAAGTCTTCGCCAGCCAGGGCATCCATCCCGACATCGTGCTGGAAGCCATCGACGCCGACGTGATCAAGACCTACGTGGACGTCGGCCTGGGCATCGGCATCATCGCCGGGGTGGCCTACGACGCGCGCCGCGACGGCAACCTGGTGGGCCTGCCGGTGGGCCACCTGTTCGGCACCCATACCACGCGGGTAGGGGTCAAGGCGGGCGTGTTCCTGCGCGACTACGTCTATACCTTCCTGGAAATGATGGCGCCCGGCCTGACCCGGCAAGTCGTCACCGAGGCCGTCCAGGGCAGCCGCGCCTAAGTTGCCGCACCCCATACAAAGCCCGGCCGCCTTGGCCGGGCTTTGCTTTTTGGCGCCGGCCCCGGGGCGATGCTATGCCAGGGCGGGGGCCGATAAAAACAATCAAATAAGAACCGATCTCATTTGTGTTGACTAAAAAATAGGAATCATTATCATTAACTCCACTTCTCAACGATCTGGAGTACATATCATGGCAGCAGCGCTTAGCGCAGTGGTGGTGGGCGCCGACAGGCTGGGGAATATTCCGGACCTGCTGAAGGGGCACAACATCTCGATCACGCACCACATCAGTGGGCGCGATCCGTCGCACCAGAAGAAGACCCTGCAACTGCCCTCGGGCACGCAGCTGGTGATTCTGCTGACCGATTTCCTGGGCCACAACGTCATGAAGACGTTCCGCAACGCGGCGCAGCGCGGCGGCATCCGCGTGGTGGCTTGTCGGCGTTCGGTGTGCAGCATGCAGCAGGCCCTGCAGCAATGCGGCCTGTGCGGCATGCACTGATGGCATGAATGGCGGGCCGGCCGGGGGCCGGGCCCGCCCGGGCCGAGGGCGCGGTTGCCTTATTGCGCGGGGTTGCCGTGCGCCGACGCCAGCAGGCCGCCATCGAGGCGGCGCGCGCCGTTGTAGCGCTTGGCCCAGTAGGCCATTGTCATTTTCTCGATGCGCACGACGCCGCCCGCGCTGGGCGAATGCACGAAGCGGTTCTCGCCCAGGTAGATGCCCACGTGCGAATAGCGCCGGCCCAGCGTATTGAAGAACACCAGGTCGCCGGGCTGCAGTTGCTGCTTGTCGATGGCCGTGCCCATCAAGGCCATGGCGGACGAGTTGCGCGGCAGCTTCAGGCCCAACGCGCGTTCGGCCGTGTAGGCCACCAGCCCGCTGCAATCGAAGCCGGTATCCGGCGACGAGCCGCCGTAGCGGTAGCGCACCCCCAATTGATCGAGCGCCTCGCTGATGAGCGGATCGGCGATGGCTTGCTGGCGTTCGCGGCTGAGCTTGCGCGTGACCAGCGTGCCGATGGGGTCGTCGGACGAGGTGGCCCAGGCGAGGTCCTGGGAATCCAGCGCGCCGGCATCGGCGCCGGGGCGCGGGCCCTGGCTGGCGCAGCCGGCCAGCAGTACGCATGCGGCGATGGCCAGCAGCCCCAGGCCGCGGCCGGCCGGGCCGAAGCCTGGCGTATCGTCTGTGCGTATGAGGTGGCGGAGCATGCCGTCCGGGGCGAAGCGCGCGGGGCGTCGCCGATGCTGTGGAATTGCCCGCGATTCTAGCAAATGCGATTCCCGGCGGGGGCTTGCGGGTGGCAGGGCCGGCTCGGGGCATGGGGGAATTCCCCAGGTCGCGGGGCAAGCCTGATGCAAGGTTTGCCGGCCACAATAGGGGCGACAGGGCCGCAGACCCCACGACCATCCGGAGACACGCATGCAGAAAACCCGCGATTTCCATCGCCGCTCGATCGACGACCGCGATGCCTTCTGGCGCGCCGAGGCCGAGCGCATCCACTGGGAAACCCCGTTCGACCAGGTGCTGGATTATTCCCGGCCGCCGTTCGCCCGCTGGTTCGTGGGCGGGCAGACCAACCTCTGCTACAACGCGGTCGACCGCTGGCTGCCGCAGCAGGCCGACCAGCCCGCGCTGATCTGGGTATCCACCGAAGTGGACCGCGAAGCCGTCTATACCCGCCAGCAACTGCACGACGAAGTCAACGCGGTGGCGGCCATGCTGCGCGAGCAGGGGGTGGGCCGCGGCGACCGCGTGCTGCTGTACATGCCCATGGTGCCCGAGGCCGTCTTCACCATGCTGGCCTGCGCACGGCTGGGCGCGGTGCATTCGGTGGTGTTCGGCGGCTTCGCGTCGGTCAACCTGGCGCAGCGCATCGACGACGCCGCGCCCAAGGTCATCGTGTCGGCCGACGCGGGCTCGCGCGCGGGCAAGGTGGTGCCCTACAAGCCGCTGCTCGACAAGGCGCTGACGCTGTGCGCGCGGCCGCCGGGCGCGGTGATCGTGCTGGACCGCGGCCTGGCGCCGTGCGAGCGCCAGCCGGGGCGCGACCTGGACTACGCGCAGCTGCGCCAGCGCCACCAGGGCGTCCAGGTGCCGGTGCAATGGCTGGAATCGTCCGAGCCCAGCTACATCCTGTACACGTCCGGCACCACCGGCCGGCCCAAGGGCGTGCAGCGCGACGTGGGGGGCTACGCGGTGGCCCTGGCCGCCTCGATGGAATACCTGTTCGACGGCAAGCCCGGCGACACGTATTTCTGCACCAGCGACATCGGCTGGGTGGTGGGGCATTCGTACATCGTCTACGGGCCGCTGATCGGCGGGCAGGCCACCATCCTGTATGAAGGCACCCCCGTGCGGCCCGACGGGGCCATCCTGTGGCGGCTGGTCGAGCGCTTCGGGGTCAACACGCTGTTCTCGGCGCCCACCGCGGTGCGCGTGCTCAAGCGGCAGGCGCCCGAGCTGCTGTCGCGCCACGACCTGTCGTCGCTGCGGGCGGTGTACCTGGCCGGCGAGCCGCTGGACGAGCCCACCGCGCAATGGATATCCCAGGGGCTGGGCAAGCCCATCATCGACAACTACTGGCAGACCGAATCGGGTTGGCCCATCCTGTCGGCGCAACCCGGCGTCGAGCGCGTGCCCACCCGCTTCGGCAGCCCGTCTTTCCCGGTGTTCGGCTTCGATGCGCGCATCGTCAGCGAAAGCACCGGCGCCGACCTGGGGCCGGAAGAAAAAGGCGTGGTGGCCATCGCGCCGCCGCTGCCGCCGGGGGCGATGTCCACGATCTGGGGCGACGACGAGCGTTTCGTGCAGACCTATTTCACCTCGATTCCCGGCCGCCAGCTGTATTCCACCTTCGACTGGGTGCGTGTCGACGAAGACGGCTATTGGTTCATCCTGGGCCGCACCGACGATGTCATCAACGTGGCGGGGCACCGGCTGGGCACGCGCGAGATCGAAGAGTCCGTCAACAGCCACCAGAACATCGCCGAATGCGCCGTGGTCGGCGTGGCCGACGCGCTGAAAGGGCAGGTGGCGATGGCCTTCGCCGTGCTGAAGAACCCGGCCGCGGCCGATACGCCCGAGGCCGCGCGCGCGCTGGAAGGCGATATCATGCGCGTGGTGGAAGAGCAGCTGGGCGCCGTGGCCCGCCCGGCGCGCATCCGGTTCGTGACCGCCTTGCCCAAGACGCGTTCCGGCAAGGTGCTGCGCCGCGCCATCGTGGCGGTGTGCGAAGGGCGCGATCCGGGCGATCTCACCACCATCGAAGACCCGACCTCCCTCGAACAGATCAAGGAATCGCTGCAATGAAAACCAAACCCGCGCTGACCGCCGAAGACGTCAAGAAAATGCTGGCGGCCGCCGAGGCGCATGCCGTGAAAAACGGCTGGGCGGTGGCTATCGCCATCGTCGACGATGGCGGCCACACGCTGGGGCTGCTGCGGCTCGATGGCGCGGCGCCGATTTCCAGCCACCTGGCGCCGGCCAAGGCGCAGACCGCGGCGCTGGGGCGTCGCGAGTCGCGCCTGTATGAAGAAACCATCAACAACGGCCGCCACGCGTTCCTGTCGGCGCCGCTGCTCGAGGGCATGCTGGAAGGCGGCGTGCCCGTCGTGGCCCAGGGCGAAGTGGTGGGCGCCGTCGGCGTGTCGGGCGTGAAGTCGACCGAAGACGCCGAGATCGCCCGCGCGGGCATCGCGGCGCTGGGCCTGTGACGCATCCCCTGCCGCCCGAGGCCGGGCCGCCGCCCGTCGTGCCCGGCGGCCGCATGGCCGGCGCGCTCAATCCGGGCGTCGCCCGCCGCGAAGTCTGGGCCTGGGCCATGTACGACTTCGCCAATTCGGGCTACACCACGGTGATTCTCACCACGGTGTTCAGTACTTATTTCGTCAGCGTGGTGGGCGGGCGCGCCCACTGGGCCACGCTGGCCTGGACGGCGGCGCTGTCGCTGTCCTACCTGGCCATCATGCTGACCATGCCCACCCTGGGCGCGCGCGCCGATGCGCGCGCCGCCAAGCGCCGGCTGCTCTATACCAGCACGGCCGGCTGCGTGGCCGCCACCCTGGTGCTGACCCAGGCCGGCCCGGGGGACGTCTGGCTGGCGCTGGCGGCGGTGGCCCTGTCCAATTACTGCTATTGCATCGGCGAATCCGTCGTGGCCGCCTTCCTGCCCGAACTGGCGCGGCCGGCCGCGCTGGGCCGCGTATCGGGCTGGGGCTGGAGCTTCGGCTATTGCGGCGGCATGCTCACGCTGGGGCTGTCGCTGGCGGCCGTCACGCTGGGCGAATCGCGCGGCCTGGCCGCGCCGCAATACGTGCCCTGGGTCATCGTCATCACCAGCACGGTCTTCGCGCTGGCCGCGCTGCCCTCGTTCTTCCTGTTGCGCGAGCGCGCCGTGCCGCATGCGGTCGTGGTGCGCGCGCCCGATATGCTGCGCCGGCTGGCGGCCGCCTGGCGCGACACCGGCGCGCACTACCCCGAGTTCCGCCGGCTGCTGATGTGCGGCGCCTGCTACCAGGCGGGCATCGCCGTGGTCATCACGCTGGCCGCCGTGTATGCCGACCACGTCATGGGCTTCAGCATGCCGCAGATCATGCTGCTGGTGTTCACGGTCAACATCGGCGCGGCGGTCGGGGCGTTCGGCTTCGGCTACCTGCAGGACCGCATCGGCCACAAGCGGGCCCTGGGCCTGACGCTGTGCGGCTGGATCGTCATGGTGCTGGTGGCCTACGCGGCCGTCACGGCGCCGGTGTTCTGGGCCGCGGCCATCCTGGCCGGCCTGTGCATGGGCACCAGCCAGAGCGCCGGCCGCGCCATGGTGGGGGCGCTGGCGCCCGCGGGGCGGCTGGCCGAATTCTTCGCCCTGTGGACCTTCGCGGTGCAATTGGCCGCGGTGGTGGGCCCGCTGACCTACGGCCTGGTCACCTGGCTGACGGCCGGCAATCATCGGCTGGCCATCCTGGTGACCGGCCTGTTCTTCGTGGGCGGCCTGCTGCTGCTGGCCCGCGTCGACGTGCGCCGCGGCCTGGCCCGCAGCGCGCAGCCTGGCTGAGGCGCGGGCCCCGCCATGCCCGGCTGGTATTCTTATGGTTGTTGCCGCAGGCGCCCGCGCAGGCAGGGCCGCTCCAGCCCGCCTGCCTCGTAAGGTGCCCGTAAGAGCGCGGCGATACGGTTGGGTATCCCCGTTGCAGCCATACCCACAAATCACGAACCGGAGACAACCATGTCCAATACCATCGAATCCGTTCTGGTCGAAACGCGCGTGTTTCCACCGCCCGAGCGCGCCACCGAAGGCGCGCGCATCGCCAGCATGGAAGCCTATCGCGCGCTGTGCCAGGAAGTCGAACAGGACTTCGATGGCTTCTGGACGCGCCAGGCCCGTGAAAACCTGACCTGGACCAAGCCCTTCAGCCAGGTGCTCGACGAATCCAATGCGCCGTTCTACCGCTGGTTCGGCGACGGCGAACTCAACGTCTCGGCCAACTGCCTGGACGTGCACCTGAACAACGGCAACGCCGACAAGACCGCCATCATCTTCGAATCCGACGACGGCAAGGTCGAGCGGGTCAGCTACCGCGAATTGCTGGCGCGCGTGTGCCGCTTCGCCAACGGCCTGAAGTCGCTGGGCTACAAGAAGGGCGACCGCGCCATCATCTACATGCCCATGTCCATCCAGGCCGTGGTCGCCATGCAGGCGTGCGCGCGGCTGGGCGTGACGCATTCGGTGGTGTTCGGCGGGTTTTCGGCCAAGAGCCTGCAGGAACGCATCGTCGACGTGGGCGCCTCGCTGGTGATCACCGCCGACGAGCAGGTGCGCGGCGGCAAGACCATCCCGCTCAAGCCCGCCGTCGAGGAAGCCATCGGCATGGGCGGCTGCGACGCGGTCACCAAGATCGTCGTCTACAAGCGCACCGGCGGGAATGTGCCCTGGAAAGACGGGCGCGACCTCTGGATGCACGACGTCGAGGCCGGCCAGCCCGACACCTGCGACCCCGTGCCCGTGAACGCCGAGCACCCGCTGTTCATCCTGTACACCTCCGGGTCCACCGGCAAGCCCAAGGGCGTGCAGCACTCGTCCGGCGGCTACCTGCTGTGGGCGCTGCTCACCGTGAAATGGACCTTCGACGCCCGCAAGGACGACGTCTACTGGTGCACGGCCGACGTGGGCTGGGTCACCGGCCATACCTACATCACCTACGGCCCGCTGGCCGCGGGCCTGACGCAGATCGTCTTCGAGGGCGTGCCCACCTATCCCGACGCCGGCCGGTTCTGGGACATGATCGCGCGCCACAAGGTCACCACGTTCTATACGGCGCCCACCGCCATCCGTTCGCTGATCAAGGCGTCCGAGGCCACGCCCGCCACGCATCCGCGCAACTACGACCTGAACAGCCTGCGCATCATCGGCACCGTGGGCGAGCCCATCAACCCCGAAGCCTGGATCTGGTATCACAAGAACGTCGGCCAGGAACGCTGCCCCATCGTCGACACCTGGTGGCAGACCGAAACCGGCGGCCACATGATCAACCCGCTGCCCGGTGCCACGCCGACCAAGCCCGGTTCCTGCACGCTGCCGCTGCCCGGCATCGCGGCGGCCGTGGTCGACGAGACCGGCACCGACGTCGAGCCCGGCAATGGCGGGTTCCTGGCCATCAAGCGCCCGTGGCCGGCCATGATCCGCACCATCTGGGGCGACCCCGAGCGCTTCAAGAAAAGCTATTTCCCGCCCGAGCTGCGCGGTTATTACCTGGCGGGCGACGGCGCCCAGCGCGACGCCGACGGCTATTTCTGGATCATGGGCCGCATCGACGACGTGCTGAACGTCTCGGGCCATCGCCTGGGCACCATGGAAGTCGAATCGGCGCTGGTCTCGCACGAGCTGGTGGCCGAGGCCGCCGTGGTGGGCCGCCCCGACGACACCACCGGCGAAGCCGTCGTGGCGTTCGTGGTGCTCAAGCGCTCGCGCCCCGAAGGCGACGAGGCGCAGGCCATCGCCAAGCAGTTGCGCGACTGGGTGGGCAAGGAAATCGGCCCGATCGCCAAGCCCAAGGACATCCGCTTCGGCGACAACCTGCCCAAGACCCGTTCCGGCAAGATCATGCGGCGCCTGCTGCGCGTGGTGGCCAAGGGCGAGGAAGTCACGCAGGACGTCTCCACACTGGAAAACCCCGCCATCCTCGAGCAATTGTCCCGGTCGGTGTAATGGCGGCCGGCGGCGCGCCAGGGCGGGGCGCGTCCAGGAGCATCATCGCGTGCGCCCGTCCCGGCTGATGCCGGGCCGGGCGCTTTTTCTTTTTCATACGAGTCTTTCCAGTGAGCCGCAGCAACTTCGACCGCACAGGGTTGGCCCTGATGCTGACCACCATCCTGGTGTGGGCAGGCAGCTGGATCATGATGAAACTGGTGGTGCCGTACATCAGCCCGTTCCAGTTCGTGGCGCTGCGCTACCTGCTGGGCAGCCTGGTGCTGTTCGCGCTGCTGGTGGTGCTGCGCCGGCCGCTGGCCATCACTTCGTGGAAGCTGACGCTGCTCAGCGGCATCACGCAAACCGCCGGATTCCAGCTGCTGGTGCAGATGGCGCTGGTCACCGGCGGGGTGGGCAAGGTGTCGCTGCTGGCCTACACCATGCCGTTCTGGGTGGTGGTGTTCGCCTGGGCGCTGCTGTCCGAGCGGCCGACGCGGCGCCATGGCATGGGCATCGCGCTGGCCGCGATCGGCCTGGTGTGCTTCCTGGAACCCTGGGGCGGCATGGGCGATGCGCTGGCGGTGTTGCTGGCCCTGGCGGGCGGCCTGAGCTGGGGGCTGGGCACGGTGCTGTCCAAGCGCATGTTCGACCGCCATGCCCCCGACCTGATGACATTCGCCGCCTGGCAGATGCTGGTGGGCGGGCTCGTCCTGGTGCCGGCCGCCCTGTGGCTGCCGCAAGCGCCCGCGCAATGGGTATGGCAGCTGTGGGCCGGCATGGTCTACATTGTGCTGGTCGCCACCGCGGCGGGCTGGTTGTTGTGGCTGTCGGTGGTGCGGCGCCTGCCCGCCTCGATCGCCGGCCTGTCCAGCCTGGGCGTGCCCATCATGGCCACGCTGCTGGCCTGGCTGGTGTTCGCCGAGCAACCCAACCCGGTCGAGATCGCCGGCATGGCCCTGATCCTGGGCGGCCTGTGGGTCGTCAGTCGCGCGCCGCGCCGGCGGGCATCGTTTTTCAATGGCGGGCCGCGGGTCCGCCCGGATACCGAAACACGGGAGCATTCATGATCGATTTGCGCAGCGATACCGTTACCCGCCCCACCGCCGCCATGCTGCAGGCCATCGCTTCGGCCCCGGTGGGCGACGACGTCATGGGCGACGACCCCACCGTGCAGCGCCTGCAGCAGGCGGTGGCCGAGCGCGCCGGCAAAGAGGCGGGCCTGTTCTTCCCTTCGGGCACGCAAAGCAACCTGGCCGCCCTGATGGCCCATTGCGGCCGCGGCGACGAATACCTGGTGGGCCAGCAGGCCCATACCTATAAATACGAAGGCGGCGGCGCCGCCGTGCTGGGCAGCATCCAGCCCCAGCCGATCGAGCACGCCGCCGACGGCACGCTGCCGCTGGAAAAGCTGGCCGCCGCGGTCAAGCCGCAGGGCGACCCGCACTATGCCCGCACCCGGCTGCTGGCGCTGGAAAACACCTTCCAGGGCAAAGTGATTCCCGCCGGCTACATCGACCAGGCGGCCGCCTTTGCGCGCGACCGCGGGCTGGGGCTGCACCTGGACGGCGCGCGCGTGTTCAATGCCGCCGTGGCGTCGGGCCGTCCGGTGCAGGACGTATGCGCGCCGTTCGATTCGGTATCAATCTGTTTTTCCAAGGGCCTGGGAGCGCCGGTGGGGTCGGTGCTGGTGGGCAGCCGCGCGCTGATCGACACGGCTCGCCGCTGGCGCAAGGTGCTGGGCGGCGGCATGCGGCAATCGGGCGTATTGGCCGCCGCCTGCCTGCATGCGCTGGATCATCATGTCGACCGCCTGGCCCAGGACCACCACAACGCCCGCCTGCTGGCCGAAGGGCTGCAAGGCATCGAGGCGGTGCGGGTGCTGGCCCAGGACACCAACATGGTGTTCGCCGAATTTCCGCCCGAACACTGCGAACCGCTGGGGCGCGCGCTGCGGGAGCAGGGCATCATGGTCCGCGCCGTCTACGGCGGCGCGACCCGCCTGGTCACCCACCTGGACGTCTCGGAACCGGACATCCGCCAGGTCGTGGCGGCCGTGCGAGCGTACTTCGGCTGACAGGCCCGTGCCGCTGCTCAATCCTGTACCAGCCTGCCGCAGAAAATATATCCCTCCTGCCTGACGTTCTTCAGCGGCAGCGGCATGCCGGCGGCGCTGGCGCGCTTGCGCAGCCGGCTGATCATCACCGTCAGGGTCCGTAGCGCGACGTGGTCGCCGCCCGGCACGGCCAGGCCGGTATCGGAAGCGTCCAGGCCCTGCGGGGGCGGCGCCGCGCCGATCGGCCGGCCCGGATGGGCATGTAGTTCCACGAACAATTGCCGCTCGGTCCGCGACAGCTTCAGGGTGGCGCCCGACGGCGCCTGCAGCAACCAGAAATCGGGGCTGAGCCGCCAGGTGTCCGACGCTTCTGTCCTGGCGGGCGCGTCGGGGTTGGCCGGGGGCGCCAACGCTTCCGGTAGAGCAGGGCGGGCCGGGCCGGGCGATGCTTCCACGGGTTCCCGTTGCCGGTAAAAGGCATGAAGCATCGCGGCCAGTTCGGGGTTCTCGAAGTTGCGGGGCAGGCAGGCATCGGCGCCTGCCAGCAACGCCCGCACGCGGCTCGGGCTGTCATCCAGATCCCCGATGGCAAGAATCGACAACGGCGCGCAAGCGCTGCGCAGGCGCGCGGTTTTCAACAGAAAATCGTCGCGCCCGCATGCCAGGATATGTATTCCCGTGCGCTCGCGCATGCCGGAAAAATGCTTCGATTCGGCGGGGCCGGCCTGCTTGAAAGGGTATTCGAAGGCGTGCAGGCATTCATGCACCTTGTCGGCCAGCAGCGGATCATCCAGGACAAGAAATATAAGCATGGACGGGCGTATTCATTCAGGGGTTCAGCACAGCCCCGCGGCAATGTGCTGTCTGAGAAAATCGACGATCACTCGCACTCGCAGGGGAATGGGGCGCTGCGCCCGCATCAGGATGTTGAGCGGAAATGCGGGCACGGAATAATCCGGCAGGATCCTGACCAGCTTTTTCGCGGCCAGCGAGGCGGCGCAAGCCGGTTGCTGCACCACGCCGATACCGCATCCGGCCATGATCATTTCGTACATCGGGCGCCAGTGGGTCGTGCTCATGTATGTCTCGATCGGGGCGTTTTCCAGAGTGCCCGACGGGCCGATCAACGGCACCTGGTGGTTGGCGAAAATTCCCCTGACCCGGATGAACGGATGGCTCGCCAGATCCGCGGGCCGGTGGATGGCAGGGTTTTTTTTAAAATACGCGGGTGCCGCCACCAGTATGCGGTCGATATTTCCGACCTGATGCGCCACGTAGTTTCCCGTGCCCGCCCGGCCCAGCCGTATCGATATATCCACGCCTTCCGTGGCGGGGTCGACCACCATGTCGTTGAGTACCAGGTTTATCGCCAGGGCGGGGTGCTTCGTCTTCAGCCGAGCCAGTATCCTGGGCAATACGGTTTCCCCGAAACACTGCGGCGAAGCGATGTGTATGGTCCCCTGCAGGACGCGGTTGTGCTCGCATGTGACCGATATCGCCTGCTCGACGGAGCTCAGCAGCAGTTTGCCTTGTTCGTAAAATACTTTGCCCTCGTCAGTACACGAAAAAGTGCGCGCACTGCGCATTAACAGCCTGACGCCCAGAAATTTTTCAAGCTTGTCGATCCGCTCACTTACCGTCGGCTGACCTATGTCCAGGTCTCGGGCTGCGCCCGTGATGCTCCCGCGTTCCACTACACGTACATAAATACGCACTGCTGCCAAAAAATCCATGCAATGGCGCCTCATTGTTTTTTCATGCAGGAACAACGGGCTTGCGGGTTCGACAGCGTATTGCGGTACGCCAGCCAGTCGTTCCACCTACAGTTTTTCTGCAGATCGAGTCGTACGGTGCGGGCTCCCAGGGCAATATGTGCCGTGAATAATCACCCATTTCTCCGGGTGGGCACGAGACAGGGTTTATCAAGCTGCAATAAATATGTGTTGGCGAGGGATTTGTAGTGGTTTGAGATACGGTTGGAATCAATATGGGGAATGTAAAAAAATGAAAATATTTAATTTAAATTTCATACTACATAATATCGCTGCCAGGCAAAAGGGCTTACCGCCGATAATAAGTATTGGTGCCGGCCACGGGCTGCAAGCGGGCGCCCCGCCGGCGTGCGCATGGGGATAGGCAGGAGTATGTGGAATCGCCCAACGCGGCGATTAATCGCCAAAAAATTGCGTTTATGCCGCTGTTACTTCGCAATATTGCAAAATATCGGAGCGGCGGGCATTCGAATCAGAAAATAAGCTGGAAAATACACGGCCCCGCGCAGTCGATTCGCGTGGCCGGATACTGCCGTTGCGGCGTTGCGCCGGCGCCGCACAGGTGGCGCGCGATATCAGCCCAGCAGCGCGGCGTAGCCGGCCCGCGCGTCGGGCCACTGCAGGGCCAGGCCGCTGGCGCGCAGCCGGGCGTTGCTGAGTTTCTTGCTGCCCACGTTGGCGGGCGCGGGGCCCTCGGCCGGTTCAGGGGCGCCGGCCAGGCGCGCCAGGTGCGCATACAGTTCATGCAGCGGCAGCGGCGTGTCGTCGCAGCCCACGTAGACGGCTTCGGTATGCGGCAGGGCCAGCAAGTGCGCGGCCGCGGCGGCGGCGTCGTCGATGTGCATGCGGTTGGCCCAGTGCGGTGGATGGCGCGGGGCGCGCGCCGTGCCGGCGCGCAGGCGTTCCATCAGTTGCAGGCGGCCCGGGCCATACAGGCCGGCCAGGCGCAGGCTGACCGACGATACGGGCTGCGCGGCCAGCCAGCTTTCGCTGTCGAGCAGGATGCGGCCATTGAAGCCGGCCGGGTTGGGCGGCGTGGTTTCGTCGACCCAGCCGCCGTGGTGTTCACCGTAGACCGCCGACGACGACACGAACAGCACGCGCCGCAAGGCGCCGGGGTCCAGGGCGGCCAGCAGGCCGGCCAGGCCTTCGCGGAACACCGCGCGATAAACGGCCGGCTCGCGCGCGGAAGGGGCGGGTAGGTAGGCCAGGTGGGTAATGCCGCGCGGCAGGCCGGCCAGGGTATCGGGCCGGGTCAGGTCGCCGCGCAGCCAATGGATGCCGTCCGCGCCGCCGTCGGGGGGCGGCTGGCGGCGCAGCGCCCAGACTTCCGCGCCGCGCGCCAGCAGCCGGCGCGCCAGGCGCAGGCCCAGGTCGCCGCAGCCGGCCAGCAGCACGCGCTCGGCCATGCGCCCGCCTACATGCCGCTGTAGACGGGGCCTTCGCCGCCTTGCGGGGCCACCCACACGATGTTCTGGGTGGGGTCCTTGATGTCGCAGGTCTTGCAGTGCACGCAGTTCTGCGCGTTGATCTGCAGGCGGTCGTCGCCGTGGTCGTCCTTGACGAACTCGTACACGCCGGCCGGACAGTAGCGCGCCTCCGGGCCGCCATACTTGGCCAGGTTGACGGCCACCGGCACGGTGGGGTCTTTCAGCGTCAGGTGCACCGGCTCGTTTTCGTCGTGGTTGGTGTTCGAGATGAACACCGAACTCAGCCGGTCGAAGGTGAGCTTGCCATCGGGCTTGGGGTAGTCGATGCGCGCGCATTCCGAGGCCGGCTGCAGGCAGGCGTGATCCGGCTTGGTGCGGTGGATGGTCCAGGGGATGTTGCCCTTGAGCACCAGCTGTTCGATGCCGGTCATCAGGGTGGCGATGGTGCGGCCCTTCTTGAACCACTGCTTGAAGTTGCGCGCCTTGTTCAGTTCGGTGCGCAGCCACGACGATTCGAACGCGGCGGGGTAGGCCGACAGTTCGTCCTGGCGGCGGTCGGCGGCCACGGCATCGAAGGCGGCTTCGGCGGCCAGCATGCCGCTCTTGATGGCCGCGTGGCTGCCCTTGATGCGCGAGGCGTTCATGAAGCCGGCCTCGCAGCCTACCAGCACGCCGCCCGGGAACGCCAGCTTGGGCAGCGACAGCAGGCCGCCCGCCGTGATGGCGCGCGCGCCGTAGGCGATGCGCTTGCCGCCCTCGAACGTGCCGCGGATGGCGGGGTGGGTCTTGTAGCGCTGGAATTCCTCGAAGGGCGACAGCCACGGGTTGGCGTAGTCCAGGCCCACCACCATGCCAACCGCCACCAGGTTGTTGTCCAGGTGATACAGGAACGAGCCGCCGTAGGTGTCGGCATCCAGCGGCCAGCCGGCGGTGTGCACCACCAGGCCGGGCCGCGACTGCGCCGGGTCGACTTCCCACATTTCCTTCAGGCCGATGCCGTAGGCCTGCGGGTCGCGGCCGTCGGCCAGCTTGTAGCGCTCGATCAGCTGGCGGCCCAGCTGGCCGCGCGAGCCTTCGGCGAAGATCGTGTAGCGTGCCAGCAGTTCCATGCCGGGCTGGTAGTGGTCGGTATGCGAGCCGTCGCGCGCCACGCCCATGTCGCCGGTGGCCACGCCGCGCACGGCGCCGTTGTCGTCGTACAGGACTTCGGCGGCCGCGAAGCCGGGGAAGATCTCGACGCCGGCCGCCTCGGCCTGCTCGCCCAGCCATTTCACCACGTCGCCCAGGCGCACGATGTAGTTGCCGTGGTTCTGGAAACAGGCCGGCAGCATCCAGTTGGGCGTGCTGCGGGAGCCGGTGCGGGTCAGGAACAGGAACTGGTCCTGGGTGACGGGCACGTTCAGGGGCGCGCCCTTGTCTTTCCAGTCGGGGATCAGCTCGGTCAGGGCCAGCGGGTCCATCACGGCGCCGGACAGGATATGGGCGCCGATCTCGGCGCCTTTTTCCAGGACGCATACGCTCAGTTCGCGGTTCTGCTCGGTGGCCAGCTGCTTCAGGCGCAACGCGGCGGACAGCCCGGCCGGACCGCCGCCGACCACCACCACGTCGTATTCCATTGACTCGCGTTCGGACATTACACCAATCCCCTCTCTGTGTGCCTTCTGGTGTTGCAAGGAAGTATTATCGGCGATTGTATTGCAGCCGGCGGCCTCGTGCCCCGGCGTATCGATTCCAGCCAGGAGCACCTTCCGTGAACCGGGACCCGAACCCCGCGCGCACCCTGCAGGTGGGCGATAGCCATCAGGTCGACATCCCCATGCGCTGGGGCGATTCCGATGCGCTGAACCACATGAACAACACCGTCTACTTCCGCATGATCGAAGAGGCGCGCGTGCATCTGTTGCGCGGGGCGGGGCTGGGGCTGCCGGCCGAGCACGGCTTCATCCTGGCGCATGCCTCGTGCGATTTCCTGCGCGCGTTCACGTACCCCTGCTCGGTGCGGGTCACGCACCGGGTGGCCCGCATCGGGCGCGCCAGCCTGGAAGCCGAGCTGGTGCTGGACAAGGCGGGCGACGACACCGGCCCCTATGCGCGGGGCCGTTCGGTGCTGGTCTGGATGGACTACACCACCCACCAATCGCGGCCCCTGCCGGCCGCCGCGCTGGCGCGCCTGGCCGCGCAATGCGTGCCGGCGGCGCGAAGCCGTTAAAATCGGCCCAGATCAACTATAACGACCGGGCGCGCCACCCCTCGCAGCCGCGCCCATCCAAATTCGGAACTTCACTAGGAGCTGGACAGATGGACAAAGTTTATGCAAGCGCCGGCGAGGCGCTGGCAGGCATCGTCGAAGACGGCCAGATGATCGCCGTGGGCGGTTTCGGCCTTTGCGGCATTCCCGAGGCCCTGATCGCCGCCTTGCGCGATTCGGGTGTCAAGAACCTGACCTGCATCAGCAACAACGCCGGGGTGGACGGCTTCGGGCTGGGCCAGTTGCTCAATACCCGCCAGGTGCGCAAGATGATCGCCTCGTACGTGGGCGAGAACAAGGAATTCGAACGCCAATACCTGGCCGGCGAACTCGAGCTGGAATTCACGCCACAAGGCACGCTGGCCGAGAAGCTGCGCGCCGGCGGCGCCGGCATCCCGGCCTTCTTCACGCGCACCGGCGTGGGCACCATCGTGGCCGACGGCAAAGAACTGCGCGAATTCGACGGCCACCAGTACGTGATGGAACGCTCGCTGGTGCCCGATGTGTCGCTGGTCAAGGCGCACATCGCCGACCGCAGCGGCAACCTGGTGTTCCGCAAGACCGCGCGCAACTTCAATCCCAACGTGGCGATGGCGGGCAAGATCACCGTGGTCGAGGTCGAGCAGATCGTCGATACGGGCTCGCTCGACCCCGACCAGATCCATCTTCCGGGCATCTACGTGCACCGCATCGTGCTGAACACCAGCCCGGAAAAGCGCATCGAACAACGCACCACTCGCCCGGCCTAAGGAGAACACGACATGGCATGGTCCCGCGATGAAATGGCGGCGCGCGCCGCGCGCGAGCTGCAAGACGGCTTTTATGTGAACCTGGGCATCGGCCTGCCCACCCTGGTGGCCAATCACGTGCCCAAGGGCGTGGAGGTCTGGCTGCAATCCGAGAACGGCCTGCTCGGCATCGGCCCGTTCCCCACCGAAGACCAGGTCGACGCCGACCTGATCAACGCCGGCAAGCAGACGGTTACCACGCTGCCCGGCTCGTCCATCTTTTCCTCGGCCGATTCGTTCGCGATGATCCGCGGCGGCAAGATCAACCTGGCCATCCTGGGCGCCATGCAGGTGTCCGAAAAGGGCGATCTGGCCAACTGGATGATCCCCGGCAAGATGGTCAAGGGCATGGGCGGCGCCATGGACCTGGTGGCCGGCGTGGGCAAGGTGGTGGTGCTGATGGAACACGTGGCCAAGAAAAAAGACGGCACCGAGGACATCAAGCTGCTGCCCGAATGCACGCTGCCCCTGACCGGCGTGGGCGTGGTCGACCTGATCATCACCGACCTGGGCGTGATGGAAGTCGGCGAAAACGGTCTGAAGCTGCGCGAACTGGCGCCCGGCGTGACGGTCGACGAAATCAAGGCCAAGACCCAGGCCCGGCTGGATGTCTCCGGCGTGTAGCCGCCGCGACAGCCCACCCCAAGAGACCCTGCTTCGGCAGGGTTTTTTTATTGTCCGTCGATCCCGCATGCCGGGCTGGGGTAATCCCCGAGTATGAAAATTAATTTTCTTATCTAAAATTCTGGTGTAAACAGATTTACATCGCCCGCCCCGCCGGCCCTTCTCCGCAGCGTCCATCCTTCTCATGTCCCAGGCATCCCCGTCCGTCGCCGCCCGGATCGCCCGCGCGCAGCCCACTTTCAGCCGCGCCCAGCACCGGATGGCGGAATATGTGCTGGCCCACCAGTTCCGCGTGGCCACCATGACCATCGACGAGTTCGCCGCGGCGGTGGGCGTGTCGGTGGCGTCGGCCAATCGCTTCGCCCGCGCGCTGGACCTGCCGGGCTATCCGCAATTCCGCGCCGAACTGGCGCGCGGCTTCGAGGCCGCGCTCGAGCCGGTGGAAAAGCTGCGCGTCGAGCTGGCGCATTCCGCCACCGCCGTGCAGGTCATGGCGGCCACCCTGGAAGAAGACATCCGCAACGCGCAGCGCACGCTGCAGTCGCTGGACGCCGATGCCTGCGAGCGCGCGGTCGACATCGTGCTGGCGGCCGAGCGGGTGTTCATCATGGGGTTCGGCGCCAGCGGCTTCCTGTCCGGGCTGCTGCAGCGCAGCCTGTGCATGCACCTGCACGCCTGCGAGTCGCTCGCCGGCCCGGGCGGGGTGTCGCACGCGGCCCGGCAACTGGCGCGCATGACCCCGCGCGACCTGGTCATCGCCATCGGCTTTCCGCGCTACCTGGCCGACACCGTCACGCTGGGGCGCGCGGCGCAGCAGGCGGGCGTGCCGCTGCTGGTGCTGACCGACAAGCCGACGTCGCCGCTGGCCCCCCTGGCCACGGTGGCGCTGTATGCGCACGCGTCGCGCCAGTTGTCGTCCAACTCCGAGACCGCCGCGCTCGGGCTGGTGGAAGGCCTGTCCGCGGCAGTGGCCCATCGGGCCAAGAATTCGATCCAGGCCGCGGCCGGCGTGACGCAGTCCGTCATGCCGTGGCTTTTCCATGGTGCAGGAGCAGGAAAAAGATGATTCAGCCGGTGATCGCGATCCACGGCGGCGCGGGCGCGATGTCGCGCGCGGCCATGTCGCCCGAGAAAGAGCAGGAATACCTGGCGGCCCTGAACGGCATTCTGGCGGCCGGGCAGGCCGTGCTGGCCGCCGGCGGCAGCGCGCTGGACGCGGTGACCGAGGCGGTGCGCCGGCTGGAAGACTGTCCGTTGTTCAATGCCGGCCATGGCGCGGTGTTCACCAGCGCCGGCACGCACGAGCTGGACGCCTCCATCATGGACGGCGCCACGCTGCGCTGCGGCGCCATCGCCAACGTGACGTGCGTGCGCAACCCGGTGCTGGCCGCCCGCCGGGTCATGGAGCACAGCAAGCACGTGTTCTTCGTGGGGCCCGGCGCCGAGGACTTTGCCCGCGCGCAAGGCCTGGAAATCGTCGACCCCTCATACTTCTCGACCGATGCGCGGCGCGAGCAGCTGCTGCGCGTGCAGCGCGACACCCCCGAGGCCGCCGTGCTCGACCACGACGGCCAGGCCCTGGTGGCGCGCGGCCAGCCGGCGCCGGCCGATCCGCTGGACGCCGACAGGAAGTTCGGCACGGTGGGGGCGGTGGCGGTGGATGCTCGGGGCAACGTGGCCGCCGCCACGTCCACCGGCGGGATCACCAACAAGCAGGTCGGCCGGGTCGGCGACGCGCCGCTGATCGGCGCGGGTTGCTATGCCAGCAACCGCAGCTGCGCGGTGTCCACCACCGGCACGGGCGAAATGTTCATCCGGGCGGTAGCGGCGTACGACGTCGCGGCGCAAATGGAATACGGCGGCGCCTCGCTGCAGGCGGCCGCCGACCGCGTGGTGTTCGACACCTTGCCCGCCATCCAGGGCAAGGGCGGCCTGATCGCCGTCGACCCCCACGGCAATGTGGTCCTGCCGTTCAACACGGAAGGCATGTATCGAGGCTACGCCCGCGTGGGCGAGCCGCCCGTGGCGGCCATCTACCGATGACCGCCGCGTTATTTCGCTGCCCACACGGCAGCCTGCAGGGGATGAAAGAATATGGTTGATCGCGCAAGCAGCCTGGCGCTGCCCGATAGCCGCGTGATCCAGGTCGACGGCCTGAGCGTGCGTTTCGCCACATCGGAACGCACCGTGGATGCGGTGCGCAACCTGTCGTTCCACGTCGATCGCGGCGAAACGCTGGCCATCGTGGGCGAATCCGGTTCGGGCAAGTCGGTCACCTCGCTGGCCTTGATGCGCCTGGTGGAACATGGCGGCGGCAAGATCGCCGGCGGCAGCATGCTGCTGCGGCGGCGCGGCGGGGCCGTGGTCGACCTGGCGCGCGCGCCGGGCGCCACGATGCGGGGCATCCGCGGCGCCGACATCGCGATGATCTTCCAGGAACCCATGACCTCGCTGAACCCGGTGTTCACGGCCGGCGACCAGATCGCCGAATCGATCCGGGTGCACCAGGGGCTGGACAAGGCCGGCGCGCGGGCCGAGGCGCTGCGCATGCTCGAGCGCGTGCGCATCCCCGAGGCCCGCCAGGTGCTCGACCGCTACCCGCACCAGTTGTCGGGCGGCATGCGCCAGCGGGTGATGATCGCGATGGCGCTGTCGTGCAAGCCGCAGCTGCTGATCGCCGACGAGCCCACCACGGCGCTGGACGTCACCATCCAGGCGCAGATCCTGCAGCTGATCCGCCAGCTGCAGGAAGAAATGGACATGGGCGTGATCTTCATCACGCACGACATGG
>Ga0182737_1000994_pt1 | contig 31418 bp, 32 predicted proteins | sample eDN5th30CBELigOP_FD_128878 | JGI IMG/M metagenome (GOLD analysis project Ga0182737, IMG submission 128878) | Enriched Organic Plus compost microbial communities from Emeryville, California, USA - eDNA 5th pass 30_C BE-Lig OP (version 2) (version 2) ... | reverse complement strand
GGGCCTGGCCGGCATGCCGCGCCGCTATGCCGACTACGCCGCGCAGTTCACCACGTTCCACCAGGTGGCTACCATCGGCGCGTTCTGGTTCGGCCTGTCGCAGCTGCTGTTCCTGTACGCCATGCTGAGCTGCTATCGCGGCAAGGGGCAGACGGCCGGCGCGCGCCCGTGGGAAGGGGCCGAAGGGCTGGAATGGACGGTGCCCTCGCCCGCGCCCCATCACACGTTTTCGGTGCCGCCCGACATCCGGTAGGCTCATCATGCGCCCAGCCCATGCCATCGCGGGCGCCGCGCGGCCCCCGGCAACCCCCGGCGCGGGGCCGCGGCCGACTGCTTCGCCGCCCGTCCACGACGACGCGCAGGTCGAGCATTGCTGGCAGCTCAAGCGCAATTGCAGCGTGACGCCGCACCAGTTCCTGATGGGCACGGCCGGCACCAGCGCCATTGCCCTGCTGGTCAGCCTCTACTTCACGCTGCGCGGCCTATGGCCAGTGGCTGTCTATGGCGCCGCCGAAATCGCGCTGATCGTCGGCGCCTCGCTGTCGTTCGCGCGCCACGTGCGCGACGGCGAAACCGTCATGCTGCTGGCCGACGGGCGCCTGATCGTCGATGTGCACCGGGGCATGGCCACTACGCGCCACGTCTTCAACCGGGACTGGGCACGCCTGGTGCGACTGCCGGGTACGCCGGATACGCTGTGGCTGCATTACGGGTCGGTCCGCCTGCGCCTGGCCCGCCATGTTCCGCCCGAGCGTCGCCGGCGCATCGAAAGCGAGCTGCGGCGCATGCTGCCCTGGCACGGCCCGCCCGCGGCCCGCCTGGCCGATCACGCCGCCATCCCGCACAGGAGATCGTCATGAGAATCCGTCTGAAAAAACTGCAAGACCAGGTCATTGTGATCACCGGCGCCAGCAGCGGCATCGGCTTGGCCACCGCCCGGCTGGCGGCCCAACGCGGCGCCAGGGTGGTGCTGGCCTGCCGCAACCAGCAAGCCCTGGACGACGTGGTCGAGGGCATCCGCGCCGACGGCGGCGACGCCATGGCAGTACAGGCCGATGTCGGCATCGCCGCCGACCACGACCGCATCCTGGGGGCCGCCATCGAACGCTACGGGCAGATCGACACCTGGGTCAACAATGCCGGCGTGTCGATCTTCGGCCGCCTTGAAGATGTGCCCCTGGAAGACCAGCGCAAGCTGTTCGACACCAATTACTGGGGCGTGGTGTACGGCTCGACCACCGCGATCGCGCACCTGAAGAAGCACGGCGGCGCGCTGATCAATGTGGGCAGCGAAGTGTCCGACCGCGCGATTCCGCTGCAGGGCGCGTATTCCGCCTCCAAGCATGCGGTCAAGGGCTACACGGATGCGCTGCGCATGGAACTCGAAGCCGAAGGCGCGCCCGTGTCGGTCACCCTGATCAAGCCGGCCTCGATTGCCACCGGGTACTCCGAACATGCGCGCAACTACATGGACGTCGAACCGCGCTTGCCGCCGCCGCTGTACGCGGCCGACACGGTTGCGCGCGCCATCCTGTACGCCGCCGAGCACCCGCGCCGGGATATTTTCGTGGGCAGCGCCTCCAAGGCGATTTCGTCATTGAGCCAGCGCATGCCCGCCATGGCCGACCGGATGGCGGGCTGGATGATCCGCCACCAGCGCGGCGACATGCCGGCAGGCGACCGTGCCGACGCCCTGTACGAGGCCGGCGTGCCGTCGCAAGGCGATACGGCGCGCCCGGGCGCCCATCCGCCGCACGTGCGCCGCACCAGCGTGTACACGCACTTGACCACCGGCGGGCGCGGCCTGCTGTGGGCCGGCGCGGCTGCCGCCCTGGTATGCGGCACGGTCATCGGCGCCGCCCGGGGCCGCCGCTGGCACTGACCGGGCCGGCCGCCGCGGGCGGCCCGGCCCCACCGCCCGCATTACTTGTATGATGATCGCCGTCGCGCCGCGGTAGCCCGCCGCGGCGGCCATTTTCTGTTCAACTCCAGCGCGAACTCCATCTCATGACTTCCGGGAAAGACACCATCGGCATGATCGGCGTGGGCCTGATGGGCCACGGCATCGCCAGCAACATCGTCAAGCACGGCTATCCGCTGGTGCTGCTGGATCATCCCGGCAATCAACCCGTCGACGACCTGCTGGCCGCCGGGGCCGCCAAAGTGGCCAGCCCCGCGCAAGTGGCCCGCCAGGCCAACGTGGTCATCCTGTGCGTCACCGGCTCGCCGCAAGTCGAGGACGTACTGTTCAGCCCCGACGGCCTGCTGCAGGGCCTGCGTCCGGGCGCCATCGTCATCGACTGCTCCACGGCCATTCCCTCGTCCACCGTGCGCATCGCGCAGGCCGTGGCCGAGGCCGGCGGGCAGTTCCTGGACGCGCCCATGACCCGCACCCCCAAAGAGGCCGCCGAAGGCCGCCTGAACCTGATCGTGGGCGGCGATCGCGCCTTGTACGAACGCTGCGAGCCCCTGTTGCGCTGCTATGCCGAGAACATCATGCACGCGGGCCCGGTCGGCGCGGGCCATCGCATGAAGCTGATCCACAACTACGTTTCGCTGGGCTGCGCCGCCATCATCGCCGAGGCGGCCGCCTGCGCGCAGCGCGCGGGCATCGAGGCCCAGGTGCTGGTCGACATCCTGGCCAAGGGCGGCGGCGGCGGCGTCGCGCTGGAGCGCCTGCGGCCCTACCTGGAATCGGGCGACGACTCCGGCCTGCGCTTCTCGCTGGCCAATGCCCGCAAGGACCTGGGCTACTACACCACCATGGCCGGCGAGGCCGGCGCCGCGCACGGCGCGGCCGATGCCATCGAGCAATTGTTCGAGCGCGGCGCCCAGGCCAGCCCGCCCCAGACCACCGTGCCTCACCTGATTTCCCTGCTGTCCAACGGCACGCCCTGACCCCCGGCGCGGCCGCGCCGACCGCATTGCGTGATCGGGTCGACCGGGTATAAGCTGAAAAAAGCCAGGCGGGACGGCGCGGCTGCGCGGCGCGCCGGGCCTGCCGTGCCCAAGGCTGCCGTCCACCCGATCCGAAGGGGAAGATCTTGCAGAACAGCACCGCAGGCGTCGCGCCGGTCACCTTCATCGGCTCGGCCATCATCGCGCTGGGCCTGATCGTCTACGCAGTGGCCGCGCCGGACGCGGCGGCGGCCCACTTCGATGCGATCAACACCTGGATCATCAACGAGGCCGGCTGGTTCTACATGCTGTCGGTCGGCATCTTCGTGATTTTTCTGCTGGGCCTGGCCATGAGCCGCCTGGGCACCGTCAAGCTGGGCCCGGACGACTCGGTGCCGGACTACAAGTACGGCACCTGGGTGGCCATGCTGTTCAGCGCCGGCATGGGCATCGGCATCGTGTTCTACGGGGTGGCCGAACCCATCATGCACTATTCGCAGCCGCCCAGCGCCGCGCCCCATTCGGCCCAGGCGGCCCGCGACGCCATGGAGATCACCTTCTTCCACTGGGGCGTGCACGCCTGGGCCATTTACGCGGTGCTGGGCCTGGCCATGGCGTACTTCGGCTACCGCCGCGGCATGCCCCTGGCGATACGCTCGGCATTCCACCCCATCCTGGGCGAGCGCGTGCACGGCCCCATCGGCGATTTCATCGACATCTTCGCGGTCGTCGGCACGCTGGCCGGCCTGGCCACCTCGCTGGGCCTGGGCGTATCGCAGCTCAACGCCAGCATGAGCTACCTGATGGGCATCCCGCAGACGCTGGGCACCCAGCTGATCCTGATCGGCATTGTCACGGCGCTGGCCACGCTCACCGTGGCCACGGGCCTGGACAACGGCATCCGCCGGCTCAGCGAGTTCATCATCCTGGTGTCCGTGGGCCTCATGCTGCTGATCCTGATCCTGGGCCCCACCCGCTTCCTGCTGCAGGCGCTGGTCGAGAACATCGGCCTGTACCTGCACGCCTTCGTCGCGCGCACCTTCCACATCAGCGCCTACGAGCCCACCGACTGGATGGGCAAATGGACGCTGTTCTACTGGGGCTGGTGGATATCCTGGTCGCCGTTCGTGGGCATGTTCATCGCGCGCATCTCGCGCGGACGCACCATCCGCGAATTCCTGGTGGGCGTGCTTTTCGCGCCGGCCGGTTTCAGCTTCGTGTGGTTCACGGTGTTCGGCGACCTGGCCATCTGGCTCGACAGCAACGTGGCGGGCGGCGAAATCTCGCGTATCGTGGCGGGCAACCTGCCCATCGCGCTGTTCACCGTGTTCGACTACCTGCCCTGGTCGAGCCTGCTGGCATGGATTACCGGGCTGCTGGTGGCGGTGTATTTCGTCACCGCCTCCGATGCCGGCGCGCTGGTGGTGTCCATGATCACCTCCAAGGGCGACGAAGAGCCGCCGTTGTGGCTGCGCATATTCTGGGCGCTGGCCTGCGGCGGCGTGGCGGCGGGCTTGCTGCTGGCCGGCGGCCTGGAAGCCGTGCAGTCGGCCGCGATCATCGCCGCGCTGCCGCTGTCGGTGGTCATGCTGCTGATGTGCTACGGCATTCTCAAGGGCCTGAACGACGAGGTGTTCATCCACCTGAGTCGCAGCCTGCCCACCGCGCCGCTGATCGGCTCGCAAGGCGGCCTGTCGCTGCGGCAGCGCCTGCACAGCATCGTCAGCCATCCCACCCGGGCCCAGGCCAACGCCTTCATTGACAAGACCGTCATGGAAGCCTTCGGCATGGTGGCGGCCGAACTGCAAACGCGCGACATCGCCACCGAGGCCGTCCGCCTGGACGACGGCGCGCAGCTGACGGTGCAGCACGGCGGCACCGTCGAGGACTTCATCTACGCGGTGCGGCTGGTGGGCCAGCCCATTCCTGCCTTCGCCCTGAGCGACGGCGCCCGCCGGGAAGGCGAAAAACGCCGCTACTATCGCACCGAAGTCTTCCTGAACAAGGGCGGCCGCGGCTACGACATCTACGGTTATCACACCGACCAGGTCGTGGCCGACCTGGTCAATCACTACGACCGCTTCCGCCACTACTTGTATTCGCTGGAGCCCGGCAAGCCGGGCTGATACGCCGCGCGCCTTGGCACTGGCGGGTTCAGGCACTACCATGGATGCAAGGCCCGTCCGCGGGGCCCGCTTCCAGGAGCGCAGCGATGCCGCATTCCAGGCCACGCCATCCGCTTGCCGACCGCCGCGTCGCCGGCTGGCCGCGCGCGGCGCTGTGGTTGTGGCTGGTCGCGGCCGCCCTGCTGTGGCGCCCGGTGCATGCGCAAGCGCCGTCGCCCGCCGCCGGGCAGGCCGCGCCGGTCATGGTGCTGCAATTGCAGGGGGCCGTGGGGCCCGCCACCACCGAATACCTGCAACGCGGCCTGGCCGAGGCCGATACGCGCCGCGCGGCCGCGGTCGTGCTGCGCATCGATACGCCGGGCGGCCTGGCTTCGTCGATGCGCGACATCGTGCGCGCCATCATCGCCTCGCCCGTGCCGGTGATCGGCTTTGTGGCGCCCGGCGGCGCCCAGGCGGCCAGCGCCGGCACCTACATCCTGTACGCCTGCCATATCGCCGCCATGGCGCCCGGCACCAACCTGGGCGCGGCCACGCCGGTGCAGATGGGCGGCCGCGACGGCGAACGCGCACCGGGCGACAAGGCCGAAAAAGGCCCCGCGGGCGGCGACGATGCCGGCGCGCGCGACCAGGCTCCGCCCGCCGCGGCAAGCGGCGCCGATGCGCACGAACGCAAGGCCGTCAACGACGCCGCGGCCTTCATCCGCAGCCTGGCGGAACTGCGCGGGCGCAACGCGCAGTGGGCCGAGGCGGCGGTGCGCGAAGCAGCCAGCCTGCCGGCCCGCGAGGCGCTGCGGCAGAACGTGATTGACATCGTGGCCGACGACATACCGGACCTGCTCCGGCAGGCCCACGGCCGCGACGTGGCGGTCAATGCCTCCACGATCGGGCTGGCCACGCGCGGCGCGCCGCTGGCCGAGGTGCAGCCCGACTGGCGCACGCGCCTGCTGGCCGTCATCACCGACCCCAGCATCGCCTACATCCTGTTGCTGCTGGGCGTATACGGCATCCTGTTCGAGATGATGAACCCCGGCAGCGTGCTGCCCGGCGCGGTCGGCGCGGTGGCGCTGGTGACGGCGCTGTTCGCCCTGAACATGCTGCCGGTCAGCTATGCGGGCCTGGGGCTGGTGCTACTCGGCATCGCGCTGATGGCCGCGGAAGCCTTCACGCCTACGCTGGGGCTGCTGGGCGCGGCCGGCCTGGCCATCTTCGCCTTCGGCTCGCTGTTCCTGTATGACGGCCAGACGTCCGACTTCGGCCTGCCGCTGCCCCTGGTCATTGCCGCGTCGGTGGCCAGCGCCCTGCTGTTGTTCCTGATTTTCGCCGTCGCGCTGCGCGCCCAGCGCCGGCGCGTCGCCGCCGATGGCGCCACCCAGCCGGGCCGCCCGGTGGAAGTGCTGTCGTGGCACGGCCACCGCGGCCTGGTGCGCGCCGGCGGCGAAACCTGGCAGGCGCGCGCCGCCACGCCCCTGGCCGCCGGCCAGCGCGCCATCATCGAGTCGCGCCAGGGGCTGGTGCTGGCGGTGCGCGCCGAGGCCCCCACCAAGGAGACTTCCTCATGGCCCTGATCGCTTATCTCATCGTCGCGGCGCTGGCCGTGCTGCTCGTCGTATCCATGATCCGCATCTTGCGGGAATACGAACGCGGCGTCATTTTCACATTGGGCCGCTTCACCGGCGTCAAGGGCCCCGGGCTGGTGCTGCTGGTGCCCGTGGTGCAGCAGATGGTGCGCGTGGACCTGCGCACCGTCGTGCTGGACATCCCCACGCAAGACATCATCTCGCGCGACAACGTATCGGTAAAAGTGAACGCGGTGCTGTATTTCCGGGTCATGGACCCGGATCGCGCCGTCATCCAGGTCGAACGCTACATGGACGCCACCAGCCAGCTGGCCCAGACGACCCTGCGCTCGGTGCTGGGCAAGCACGACCTGGACGAAATGCTGTCCGAGCGCGACAAGCTCAACGCCGACCTGCAGGAAATCCTGGATCGCCAGACCGAAGACTGGGGAATCAAGGTGGCCACGGTCGAAATCAAGCACGTGGACATCGACGAAAGCATGGTGCGCGCCATCGCCCGCCAGGCGGAAGCCGAACGCAACCGGCGCGCGCGCATCATCAATGCCGAAGGCGAGCAGCAGGCGGCCGAAAAGCTGGTCGATGCCGCCCGCACGCTGGCCAGCACGCCGGAGGCCATGCAGCTGCGGTACCTGTCCACCCTGTACGACATCGCCGGCGACAAGAGCTCGACCATCGTGTTCCCGGTGCCGATCGACCTGCTGCGCGGGGTATTGAACAAGCCCTAGCAGCTATCGTCAGGACCGGTTGTCCACCGGCGGCGCATCGGGCGTCTGCCGGCCGGGGTCGCGAAAATCCTCGGCGTCCACGCCGGGCGGAATGCGTATCCTGGCGCCGGCGCGGTTGGGGTCGGCGGGCCGGCCATCCAGGGTGTGGTCCGTATCGCCTTTACGCATGCGTTCGTTCTCGCGCTCGCGGCGATCGTCCGGCTCGTGGCCGGACGGCGATCGTTGCTTGTCGTTCATGATCAACCTCTCGGGAATCCGGTATCGGGCCTGGGCGGGTCGCAATCGACGTTCCCGCGCAAGCCCGGCACGGCGCTTGCATGCAGGCACGATGCGCCATGTGGCGCACCTGCCTAGGAGCTGTCATGAGCCTGTCCCTGTTACGCGTCTGGCCCTTTCTCTACCATGCCGCGCCGCGGCGGCCCGGGCTGGGGCCCAGCGATTCCTCGGATTCCGGCAGCGACCTGCCGGGCTCCGCCGGCCAGAACGATTCCGATGCCCAAGGCACGGGCGAACGGGAAAGCGTCGACCCGGCGCTGCCCGACGATACCGGCGAGGACATCGATGCCGACCGCGTCGTCGGCGAAGACGAAGCCGGCCTGGCCCACTCGCGGCCCGACCCCGTCCGCAACGGCGGGCGTCCGGAATAAGCGGCGCGGGCGCACTCCCGCCGCGCCCGCCGCCCTCTTTCACCTTCTTAGGGAGATCCGCTATGGATGTCGATTGGCCTGCCCTGTTTCGCCTGACCGTGCCGCCCCTGGAACTGATCGTGCGCGGCACGGTCATGTACTGGTTCATCCTGCTGGTGTTGAGGATGGCGGGGCGGCGCGACGTCGGCTCGCTGGGCGTGGCCGACATGCTGGTGCTGGTGCTGATCGCCGATGCCGCGCAGAACGGCATGGCGGGCCAGTATCAGTCCATCACCGACGGCGCGATCCTGGTGGCCACCATCGTGGGCTGGGTGGCGTTGATCGACCGCCTGACCTATTTCGTGCCAATGCTGGGCCGCCTGCTGGAGGCTGACAAGGTCTGCCTGGTGCGCGACGGCCAGATGATCAAGCGCAGCATGCGCCGCGAATACATCACGTCCGAGGAACTGATGAGCGAACTGCGTCAGCAGGGTTGTAAAGACCTGTCGGACGTGCAGCGCGCCTATATCGAGCCCGACGGCAATATCAGCGTGCTGAAGCGGAGCGGCGCCGGGTAAGCCCCGGCAATGCGCCCGGCATGCCAGCCGGGCGCCTCGTCTCGTCTCAGGCCGCCAGCACTTCCGAGCGCCCCGCGATCATGGCCGGGGCACGGGCCTGGTCCACCAGCCCGTCGTATACCGCCAGCAGGTCGCGCGCCACCTGTTGCCAGGTAAACAGGCGGCGCGCCCGCCGTGCGCCGGCCAGCCCCATGCGGCGGCACAACTCGGCGTCGCCCGCCAGCCGCGCCAGGCGCTCGGCCAGCGCGGCGGGGTCGCGCGCCGGCACCAGGAAACCGGTCTTGCCATCCTTGACGGTGGTGCGGATGCCGCCGGTGTCGGCCCCCACCACCGGCCGCCCGCAGGCCATCGCCTCGACCGGCGTGATGCCGAACGGCTCATACCAGGGGGTGGTCACGAACACATCGCTCGCGCAATAGTAGCGGCACAGTTCGTGCCGGTCGCGCCGACCGGTGAATTCCACGCGGTCGGCCACGCCGGCCTGGGCAGCCACGCGGCGCAGGCGCGCCAGCTCGGGGGTGGCGCGCTCGTCGGGGCGCACATCGTTGCCGCCCACCACGCACAAGCGCGCGGCCACGCCATGCCGGCGCTGCAGCACCCCCAGCGCCTCGATCACATTGTCGACGCCCTTGCGCGGCACCATGCGACCCAGTTGCAGAATGCGGAACTCCTCCTCGCGCCAGCCCAGCCCCCGCCGCGCGGTGCCGGCATCCATGGGCGCCATCTCGGCCGGATCGTAGCCGCACGGCACCACGCGGATGCGGCGCGGATCCGCGTCATACAGGTTGATCAGGTCGCGCCGATCCTGCGGGCATTCCGCCACGATGCGGTCGGCTTCGCGCACGATATCGCTCTCGATCTGGAAACGGCAGTCGGGGAACCGGTCGGCCTCGCGCTGGTGCAGGCGCCGCACGCGGCCCAGCGCGTGGAACGTCACCGCCAGGGGCACGCCGTAGCGCCGCGCCGCCGGCAGGCAGGCCAGCGCCGACATGAAAAAATTGGCGTGCACCACATCGTAGGGCCGGGCCTGCCGGCCGAAATACCGCAGCAGGAAAGCCCCGAAGTCGTCCATGTAAGGCAGCAGTTCCTCTTTGGGCACATAGCGCGCCGGCCCGGCGGGAACGTGGATCACCCGGACATTGGGCCGCCAGGCCACCACGTCGGGCAAGAACTCGCCGTCTCTGCGCGTGAAGATATCGACCTGGTGCCCCGCCGCGGCGAACTGCCGCGCCGTCTGCGCCACATAGATATTCTGGCCGCCGCTGTCCACGCTGCCGGCCAGCGCCAGCGGCGAGGCGTGTTCACTGACGATCGCAATCTTCTTCATCATCATGAGGCTCTCCAAACGGGGAAATATTCCGGCGCGGCTGCCCTCGGGCAGGGGGCCCGGTGCCGCGCGGCGCTGCATCGCGAACCGCCGACCACGCAAGCGGTATGCCGTCTCTCCGCCGTCTCTCCGTCGTCGGGCCGCCGTGCGGGCGAGCCCGCACGGCCCGCGGTGGCGCTCTGGCACTTCTTACATGGCACCGTAAGAAACGCTGCGGTGGGCTGGCGGCGGGGGCCTTGCCCCCTGGGCGGATCCACTTGGCACAGTTCTTGCATTGATGTTCTGCATTGACGACAGACGCGCCTGCCTCCTGTCGGCCGCTTGAAGAAAGGAGACGATCTTGGTCCACGCAGTCCATGAGTTGCGCCTGCACCAGCAAACCGCCCTGACGCCGCGCCTGCAGCAATCGGTCAAGCTGCTGCAGATGTCCGCGCTGGAGTTCAACCAGGAAGTGCGCCAGGCACTGGTCGAGAACCCGTTCCTGGAAGAGGACGAAGAAGCGACGGCCCCGCCCGCCGGCGACGGCGCGGCCGCCGATGCGCCGGCCGACATCGCTGCCGCATCCACGGCTTCCACCGCCCCCCCGGCCGATGCCCCGCCGCCGGAGTATTCCGGCGACTATCCGTCTTCGCGCGGCACGCACGATGGGGCGCCGATGGACATGGGCCAATGGGTCGGCGCCTCGGTTTCGCTGCAGGAACGCCTGGACCAGGAATTGCGCACCTACCGCCTGTCGCCGCGCGATCGCCTGCTGGCGCAGTACGTCGTGCAGGCATTGGACGAAGACGGCTATTTGCGCCTGCCGCTGGAAGAGCTGGCCGATGCCTCGGTGTTCGGCACCCCGCCCGACGACAGCGAATGGCGCGCGGCGCTGCGGCTGGTCCAGCAACTGGATATTCCCGGGCTGGGCGCGCGCGACTTGCGTGAATGCCTGGCGCTGCAATTGCAGGCCCAGGACGCGCATCGCCCCGGCGTGGCGCTCGCCCAGCAGATTGTCGATCACCACCTGGACATCCTGGCGCGGCACGACTACGAAGGCCTGCAGCGCGTGCTGGGCTGCACCGAGAATGAACTGCGCCAGGCCTGCGACATCGTGCGGGCGCTGGACCCGCGCCCGGGTCGCCGCTACGACCAGGCGCCGCCGGCCTACATCGTGCCCGATGTGATCGTGCGCAAGGAAAACGGCCAGTGGCGGGTGCACTGCAACCGCGGCGCGGTGCCGCAGCCGCGCCTGCATCGCGTGTACGCCGACCTGTTCCGCACCGCGCGCTACCGCGACCGCGGGCCGATGGCCCAGGAACTGCAGGAAGCGCGCTGGCTGGTCCGCAACGTGGAACAGCGCTACAGCACCATCCAGCGCGTGGCGGAAGCCATCGTGCGCCTGCAGCAGATGTTCTTCGAGTACGGCCCGGTGGCCCTGCGGCCGTTGATGCTGCGCGAGGTCTCGGCCGAACTCGACATCCACGAATCGACCGTATCGCGCGCCACGGCCAACAAATACATGGCCACGCCCATGGGCATCCTGGAATTCAAGTACTTCTTCTCGCGCGAGCTGGCCACCGACACGGGCGGCTCTTGCTCGGCCGGCGCGGTGCGCGCCCTGATCGCCGAGCTGATCGACAACGAAGACCCCCGCATGCCGCTGTCGGACGTGGCGCTGGCCAGCAAGCTGGCCGCCGACGGCATCGTCGTGGCGCGGCGTACCGTGTCGAAATACCGCGCGCAGATCAAGCGGCCGCCCGCCGAGATGCGCCGTCAATACTGAAGCAGAAGCCCTGAAGCAGAAGCCTGAAGCCGAAGCGGCGCCGGCATGCCGACGGCCGGCGCAAGCGCGCGCGGCCGCCCAGATGATGGGCGGCCGCGTCCCGCAACGCTTGCCTATCGCGGTTATTTACCGCCGGTGCTGGGCATCTGCGGCTCTGTGGTGCCGGGCTCGTTGCGGTTCGGCACCTGGTTCTGGGTCGGCGGCATGCCGGTCTGGCTGCCGGGCGTGCCCGTCTGGCCGCTGTTCGGCGTCGATCCCATGTTGTCGTGCGAACCCATGCTGCCCTGGCTGCGATGGGCGGGATCGGTCTCGCCGGCCGGCGGCACCTGGCCCGGCGGCACCGGCGTGTTGGGAGGTACCGCAGAGCCATCGTTCGGCGTGTTCGACGGCGAAGTGCTGGACGGCTGGCCCGTGTCCGGCGTGGATTGCGCCTGCGCGCCGCCCGCCATCGCCCCCATCACGGCCATGGCCGCGGCCCAGGTAAGTAGTTCACGCTTCATGTGAGTCTCCCAAACAGTGTACGAATCTTCCCTGCCGCAACCTCCATGCCCGGCCGGCCCGCTGCCGCGCGGGCCGATGGCCGGCAGGCGCGGCGCGCGATGTTGCAGCCGCCGGTAAATCCGTCGGTCCGCTTCGGGCACGGCGCTTGCTTTGCCGACCGGGGTGCCCTGCCGGGGCCCGCTACTCTCAAGGAGCGACCATGACTACTTCCCGCGTACTTCACGGCCTGGGCGCCGTGCTTCTTACCGCCGTGCTGGCCGCCTGCGCGGCCCACGACGGCCATCGCAGCGCCGGCCAGTACACCGACGACACGGCCACGACCGCCCGCGTCAAGGCCGCGCTGGTGCAGACCGACGGCGTGTCGGCCAACGACGTGCAAGTGGAAACCTACAACGGCGTCGTGCAATTGAGCGGCTTCGTGCCCAGCCAGGATGCCGCCAACCAGGCGGTGACCGCCGCGCGCGGCGTGTCGGGCGTGAAGGAAGTCCGCAACGATATCCAGGTGCGCGCCAAGTAGCCGCGCCGTCGCCAGGCGCTCGCGGTCCGGCGGGGCCGCCAAGCGCCTGGCGGCGTTCATCCCCGCCCTATCCGTTCACGATCTGCCCGCCGTTGGGGTGCAGCACCTGCCCCGACATATAACTGGCATCGTCGCTGGCCAGGAACACAAAGCACGGCGCCACTTCGTCCGGCTGGCCCGGCCGCTTCATCGGCGTGTTCTTGCCGAAAGACGCCAGGCTGTCTTCGGGAAAGGTGGCGGGAATCAACGGTGTCCAGATCGGTCCGGGCGCCACCGCATTGACGCGGATGCCGCGTTCGGCCAGCGCGATCGACAGCGAACGCGTAAATGCCGTGATCGCGCCTTTCGTCGCCGAATAATCGATCAGCTTCGGGTTGCCGTGATAGGCCGTCACCGACGTCGTGTTGACGATGGCGCCGCCGCGCGGCATCAATGGCAGCACTTCCTGCGACAGCCGGAACATGGCAAAGAAATTCGTACGGAACGTGCGCTCCAGCTGGCCGCGCGTGATGTGCTCGAACGATTGCATGACATGCTGTTCGGCGGCGTTGTTGACCAGCACATCGACCTGGCCGAACTCCTTGCGGGCCAGTTCCGCCACCTGCCGCAAATGCGCCTCGTCGCCCAGGTCGCCGGCGGCCAGGACGCAGCGGCGCCCCGCCTCGCGCACCAGCCGCTCGGTCTCGCGTGCGTCCTCGTGCTCTTCCAGGTAGGTGATCAGCACATCGGCGCCTTCCTTGGCGTAGGCCACCGCCACCGCCCGGCCGATGCCGCTGTCGCCGCCGGTGACAATGGCGCGGCGGCCGCGCAATTTACCGGCGGCCAGGTAGGCGCGCTCTTCGCCCCGGGGTGGCGGGTCCATGCGATCCTGCCGGCCCGGCTGGGGCTGCTGGCGGGGCTTGCCGTCGTCGCTGGCTTGAGGGGTGCGTGTGGGGGTCATCGGGGAATCCTCCTGAAGGGGCGCGCACCGGTTGCGCGGCCGAATCTTGCCGCAAGACCCATGCCGACCTATGGTTTTCCCCAGTGTGAGGCGCCGCGGGGCTCCTGTAGAGTCAGTGGCCTGACCACTAGGCCACCAGGTATCCAGGCACCATGAGCACCTTCCAGGCTGTCGCCGTCACCCGGCTGTACCGCATGATCGCCGACCAGATTGCCGGGCGCATCCGCGCCGGCGATTTCCCCGCGGGCACGCGATTGCCGGCCGAGCGCGACCTGGCCGAACAGCTGCAAGTCAGCCGCGCCTCGATCCGCGAGGCCCTGATCGCCCTGGAAATCGAGGGCTACGTCGAAGTGCGCGTGGGCACCGGCGTCTTCGTGGCCACGCCGCCCGAAGACGGCAAGTACAGCCCGCCCGCCGCCGAGGCTCCCACCGTCGAGGCCACCGATATCGGCCCCTTCGACCTGCTGGAAACCCGCCTGCTGCTCGAGCCGGAATGCGTGTCGCTGGCCGCCCAGAAGGGGTCGCCGGCCCAGATCGCCGCCATCCAGGCCGCCCATGCCGCCATGTCGCTGACCGACTCGCCCGGCGCCCACGACCGCGCCTTCCACAGCGCCATCGCCGACGCCTGCGGCAATGCCGCCCTGGCGGCGGCCATTTCGCATATCTGGCAGCTGAGCATCGCCAGCCCGGTCTTCAGCCGGCTGGAAAAGCACTTTGTCACCACGCAGGTCTGGCAGGCCGCCCAGCAAGAGCACGACCGCATCCTGGCGGCCATCGTCGACCGCGATCCCATCCGCGCCCGCCACGCCATGCACGACCACCTGGTCGGCATCCTGGCGCGGCTGCGCGAAGACTTCGGCAGCGGCGGCATCCGCTAGCTGCCCGTCCGCCCGCCCCTTTTCCGCACCCCCAGGGGTGTTTCCCAACCACAACACATCACAACATATCAAGGTGAAATCCATGCAGCTGACCCGTACTTTCGCCGCCCTGCTGGCGGCCGCCGGCCTGGCGCTGGCCACGGCGCCCGCACACGCGCTGGACATCAAGCTGGGCCACGTGCTGGCGCCCAGCCACAGCTGGAACAAGGCCGCCGAAGGCTTCGCCGCCGAGGTCAAGCAGAAGACCGACGGCCGCGTGAACTTCGTGCTGTTCCCCAGCGGCCAGCTGGGCAACGAAAAGACCATGCTGGAAGGCCTGCAGATCGGCAGCCAGGGGGCCGCGATCATCGGTTCCGGCTCGCTGCAGCCCATCGAGCCCAAGTTCGGCATCGTCGAACTGCCCTACACCTGGACGACCGCGCAGCAGGCCTACCAGGCGTACGACGGCGACCTGGGCGCGGCCCTGGCCAAGCTGGCCGCCGCCAAGAACCTGGTGATCCTGTCCTGGTGGGAAAACGGCTTTCGCCACCTGACCAACAACCGCGGCCCCATCAACACGCCGGCCGACCTGGATGGCCTGAAGACCCGCGTCACGCCCGACAAGATGCGCCTGGACACCTTCACCGCCCTGGGGGCCAACCCGGCCCCGCTGGCTTTCGGCGAACTGTATTCGGCCCTGCAGCAAAAGGTGTTCGACGCCCAGGAAAACCCGCTGTCGATCATCTATACCTCGTCGTTCTTCGAAGTGCAGAAGTACCTGTCGCTGACGGGACACGTGTGGGGCCCCGCCAGCCTGATCGTGGCCAAGCACACCTGGAACCGCATCTCGCCCGAAGACCGGAAGATCGTCCAGGCGGCCGCCGACAAATGGCGCGACGAACAACGCAAGATGATCACCCAGGGCGACGACGACTTCGTGGCCAGGCTGAAAGAAAAAGGCATGCAGGTCAACCAGGTCGACAAGGCGCCGTTCATCGCCGCGGTGGCGCCGGTCTGGAAGAACTATGAGTCGGTCTACGGCGCCGAACTCATGGGCATCCTGCAGAAATACCGCAAGGCTCAATAATGCTGCCGCGCATCGCCGACCTGCTTTCCGGCTTCAGCAAGGCGATCGCCGCGGTGGCGGTGGCCGTGCTGGCCGGCCTGATCACCTATGTGGTGTTCCAGCGCTTCGTCACGCACGCCACGCCGCACTGGGCCGAGGAATTGCCGCGCCTGGTGCTGGTGTGGGCCGCCTTTGTCGGCGGCATCACCTGCAGCCACGAACGCACCCACCTGATGGCCGGGCTGCTGCCCTTTTTCGTGCGCAGCCCACGCGCGCTGGCCGGCATCGAGCGCCTGAACCAGGTGCTGATCATCGCGGGCCTGGCGGTGCTGGGCTACGCGGGCTGGCAGCTGGCGCAGCTCACCATGGACCAGACCCTGCCCGCGCTCGACGTATCGGCCGGCACTGTCTACCTGGCCCTGCCGGTTGCCTGCGCGGCCGCCGTGCTGGTGCACCTTGCTCAACTGTTCGCGGCCGCGCCGGCCGCGCCGAAGGAATAACAAGATGTCTATGGGTGCCCTGTTTCTCATGGGCGTGTTCACCGTCACGGTGCTGATCGACATGCCCATCGCCTTCGGGCTGGTGCTGTCGTGCCTGGCCTACCTGGCCGTGTACGACACCGCGCCGATGATGCTGGCCGCGCAGCAGTACGTGTCCGGGCTGGACAGCTTCACGCTGCTCGCCATCCCGCTGTTCATCCTGGCCGCCCAATTGATGAACGGCGCCGGCCTGACGCAGCGCATCGTGCGCCTGTGCGCGGCCGTCGTCGGCGACATCCGCGGCGGGCTGGCCGTGGTCGCGGTGCTGGCCTGCCTGATGTTCGGCGCCTTGTCGGGCTCCGGCGTGGCCGACGTCGTCGCCATCGGCAGCCTGTTGCTGCCGGCCATGGCCCGCAGCGGCTACGACAAGGGTTTCAGCTGCGCCCTGGTGGGCAGCGCGGGGGCGGCCTCGACCATCATCCCGCCCAGCATCGTGCTGATCGTCTACGGCACCATCACCGACACCTCGGTCGGCAAGCTCTTCCTGGCCGGCATCATCCCCGGCATCCTGCTGGGCGGCTCGCTCATCGTGGTGGCGCTGTGGCAGGCGCGCAAGCACAACTGGGCCGGCGGGTCGCCCTTCAGCTGGGGCGAACTGCGCGCCGCGCTGCTCGACGCGATACCCGCGCTGATGGTGCCGGTGCTGATCATCGGCGGCATCCGCCTGGGCATTTTCACCGCCACCGAAGCCGCTTCCAGCGCCATCGTCTACGCCTTGCTGATCGGCTTCTTCTGGTATCGCACGCTCAGCCTGCGCACGGTATGGGAAAACCTGAAATCCACCGGCGAAGGCAGCGCGTCCATCCTGCTGCTGATCGGCGCGTCGGCGCTGTTCGCCTGGATCCTGGTGGCCGAACAAGTGCCCCAGGCCCTGTCGCAGCTGCTGGTGGAATGGACCGACAGCAAGACCGCCGTGCTGCTGGTGCTGACCGTCGTCCTGCTGCTGCTGGGCACGTTCATGGAGGCCATCCCGGTCATCATCATCGTCGCGCCCGTGGTCATGCCGGTGCTGGCCCACTATCAGATCGACCCGGTGCACTTCGGCATCCTGCTGTCCATCAACATGGCCATCGGCGCCAATACGCCGCCGGTGGGCGTCGACTTGATGGCGGCCTGCAAGATCGGCGGCATCAACATGATGCAGACCCTGCGCCCGCTGACGTGGATGATGCTGGCCATGACCGCGGTCATGCTGCTGCTGACCTTCGTTCCCGAGCTGGTGCTGTTCCTGCCCAGGCACGTCCAATGAAGCCCGTCATCGCCCCCATCCGCCCGCCCCGGTTGCGCCGCAGCTGGATGTTCGTTCCCGGCCTGGATGCGGCCGCCCAGCAGGCCGGCCTGGACAGCGGCGCCGACGTGCTGGTGGCCGACCTGGAAGAGTTCACCGCTGCCGCCGAGCGGCCCGAGGCGCGCCGCCGCATCGTCTCGCTGATCGCCCTGTGCCGCGACCGCGGCACCGTGGCGGCGGTGCGCATCAACACGCTGGCCGGCGACGGGCTGGACGACCTGCATGGCATCATGCCGGGCGCGCCGGATGCCATCCTGCTGCCGCACGCCGAAAGCGCCGCGCAGATCGTCGCGCTGGACCAGGCCATCGGCGCCTGCGAAACCGAGCTGGGCCTGCCCGCCGGGCGCACCGAGATCGTGCCCACGCTGGAGTCCGCGCGCGGCATCAGCCGTGCGCTGGACATCCTGGGCGCCAGCCCGCGCGTCAGCGCCTGCCTGCTGGCCGCCGAAGACCTGACCGCCGACCTGGGCGCCGAACGCGGCCCGGACGGCATCGAACTGCATGCCTTGCGCTGCCGCTTCCTGGTCGATTGCACGGCCGCCGGTTGCGTGCCCATCGATTGCCCGTTCAATTACCGCGACCCGCAGGCGCAGGCGGCCGACCTGCGCTGGGCGCGCCGCATCGGCATGAAGTCCAAGTGCGCGGTGTTCGCCGAACAAGTGGCCGCCATTCACGCCGTCTTCACCCCCAATGCCGCCGAAGTGCGTTCGGCGCAGGCCCTGACCCGCGCCTACGAGGCGCAGCGGCGCGGCGAGCCCGATGCCGGCGCGCGCATCGACCCGCCCGACTACAACACGGCGCGCCGCTTGCTGGCGCGCCACGCCGAATTCGAAAACTGGCATGCCGCCGCCCATGCGGCGCCGCGCCAAGGAGACCCAGTATGACCCGCGCACTTCCGCCCGCGCGCAACGGCGGCCAGATCCTGATGCAGCAACTGCGCATCCATGGCGCGCGCCGCATTTTCATGGTGGCCGGCGAAAGCTACCTGCCCTGCATCGACGCGCTGAACGACCACGCCGATGCCATCCAGCCCATTGTGTGCCGCCAGGAAAGCGGCGCGGCCTACATGGCCGAAGCCTACGGCAAGCTGACCGGCGAGCCCGGCATCTGCTTCGTCACGCGCGGCCCCGGCGCCACCAATGCCAGCATCGGCGTGCACACCGCCTTCCAGGATTCGACCCCCATGATCCTGTTCGTGGGCCAGGTCGGCAACGACTTCTACGAACGCGAGGCCTTCCAGGAAATCGACTATCGCCGCATGTTTGGCCAGATGGCCAAATGGGTGGCGCAGATCGATCGCACCGACCGCATTCCGGAATACGTGGCGCGCGCGTACAGCGTGGCCACCAGCGGCCGGCCCGGCCCGGTCGTGCTGGCGCTGCCCGAGGACACGCTGTGGGGCACGGCCAGCGTGGCCGACCTGCCCCGCTATGCGCGCCCCCAGAGCCATCCCGGCGCGGCCGACCTGGCCCGCATGGTCGAGCTGCTGGACCAGGCCCAGCGGCCGTTCCTGCTGCTGGGCGGCAGCGGCTGGACCCCGACCGCCATCGGGCAGGTGGCGGCCTTCGCCGAACGCTTCGAACTGCCCGTGGGCACGGCATGGCGCCGCCTGGAATGCTACGACCAGCGCCATGCCAATGCGGCCGGCCAGGTCGGCTGGGCCATGACGCCCGAACTGCGCCAGCGCGTGCGCGAGGCCGACCTGCTGCTGGCCGTGGGCACGCGGCTGGGCGAAGCCACCACCGAAGGCTATACCCTGGTGGAAAGCCCGCTGCCGCGCCAGCGGCTGGTGCATGTCTATCCCGACGCGGCCGAATTGGGCCGGGTCTATGCGCCAGCGCTCGGCATCGTCAGCAGCGTGGGCGCTTTCGCCGGCGCGCTGGCCGCCCTGCGCCCCGGCCATGCGCCGTCGCGCGCGCAGGCCGTGCGCGCCGCCCATGCCGAATACCTGGACAGCCTGCAACCGCTGCCCGCGCCCGGCGCGCTCAGCCTGGATGCCGCGGCGGCGCACGTCAACGCGCAGCTGCCCCCGGATGCCTGCGTGACCGTGGGGGCCGGCAACTATGCGCTGTACCCGCACCGCTACCGGCAGTTCGCCGGCCCGGGCACCAGCCTGGCCCCCACCGTGGGTTCGATGGGATACGGGCTGCCCGCGGCCATTTCGGCCAAGCTCGAGAATCCCGCCCAGACCGTGGTCTGCTATGCGGGCGACGGTTGCTTCCAGATGAACATGCAGGAACTCGGCGTGGCCATGCAGTATCGGCTGGGCATCGTGGTGCTGGTGTTCAACAACGGCATGTGGGGCACCATCCGCGCCCACCAGGAACGGGAATTCCCGGGCCGCCCCATCGCGCTGGGCTTCGACAATCCCGACTTCACGCAGATCATCAAGAGCTACGGCGGCTACGGCGAAGCGGTGCAACGCACGGCCGACTTCGGCCCCGCCTTCGCGCGCGCCCGCGCCTTCGCCGAACGCGAACGCCTGCCGGCCCTGCTGGAACTGCGCTACGACGCCGACGGCATCGCCCCCGGCCAGACGCTGGCGGCCATTCGCCAGGCCGCGCTGGATGCGCGCTCCCTTCCCGCCCACTCCTGAAAGGACATCCCCATGACGACTCCGACGATTTCCATTGACGGCCAGCGGCTATGGCAGTCGCTGATGGACCTGGCCAAGATCGGCGCCACGCCCAAGGGCGGCAACTGCCGGCTGGCCCTGACCGCGCTGGACGGACAGGGCCGCGACCTGGTCACAGGCTGGATGAAAGACGCCGGCCTGTCGGTGCGCGTGGACCAGGTAGGCAACATCTTCGCCCGCCGCGCCGGGCGCAACGACGCGCTGCCGCCCGTGATGACCGGCAGCCATATCGACACGCAGCCTACCGGCGGCAAGTTCGACGGCTGCTACGGCGTGCTGGCCGGGCTGGAAGTGATGCGCAGCCTGAACGATGCCGGCGTGCGCACCGAGGCCCCGCTGGAACTGGCCATCTGGACCAACGAGGAAGGCTCGCGCTTCGTGCCCGTGATGATGGGATCGGGCGTGTTCGCCGGCAAGTTCCCGCTGGAAACCGCGCTGCAGGCGCGCGACGCCGACGGCAAGGCGGTGCGCGACGAATTGCAGGCCATCGGCTACGCCGGCCCCGAACCGGTCGGCGGCCGCCCGGTCGACGCCTACTTCGAGGCGCACATCGAACAAGGGCCCATCCTGGAACACGAAGACAAGGTCATCGGCGTGGTGACCGGGTCGCTGGGCCTGCGCTGGTACGACGTCGTGGTCACCGGCATGGAAATGCACGCCGGCCCCACTCCCATGGCCATCCGCAAGGATGCGCTGCTGGCCGCCAGCTACCTGGTGCAGGCCGTGATCGGCATCGCCAACCAGCACCAGCCGCATGGACGCGGCACGGTCGGCGAACTCCACGCCCACCCCGGTTCGCGCAACGTCATTCCCGGCCAGGTGCGCCTGACGGTCGACCTGCGCCACGAAGACGAGGCCACGCTGGCCCGCATGGACCAGGCCTGGCGCCAGGCCGCGCAGGAAGTGGCGCAGCGCCACGGCGTCACGGTCGAGGTGAAGGATGTGCAGTACTTCCCGCCCACGCCGTTCGACACCGACCTGGTGGGCAAGATCCGCGATGGCGCCGTCGCGCGCGGCCTGCCGCGCATGGACATCGTCACGGGCGCGGGCCACGATGCGGTCTACATGGCCGCCGTCGCCCCTACCGCCATGATTTTCGTGCCCTGCAAAGACGGCATCAGCCACAACGAGATCGAGGACGCCCGGCCCGAACACCTGGAAGCGGGCTGCAATGTGCTGCTCGACGCCATGGTGGCACGCGCCGGCCTGGCGGGCTGAGCCACGCCGACCCTACAGGAGCCCTTTCATGTCCCTGCACGATATCGACTACTGGCGCCGCAAGGCCGATGCCATGCGCTTGCGCGGCCAGGCCTACATCGACGGCGCCTACGCCGACGCGGCCGACGGGGCCACGTTTGCCGCGCACAGCCCCATCGACGGCCGCAAGCTGGCCGACGTGGCCGCCTGCGGCGCCGCCGACGTGGACCGCGCCGTGGCCGCGGCGCGGCGCGCCTTCGAGGCCGGCGTCTGGCGCGACCTGCCGCCACGCGAGCGCAAGCAGCGCCTGCTGCGCCTGTCGGCCCTGATCACCGAGCATGCCGAGGCGCTGGCGCTGGCCGAGACGCTGGACATGGGCAAGCCCATCCGCGACGCCCTGGCATTCGACCTGCCCGAGACGGCCCGCTGCTACGCCTGGTATGGCGAGGCCATCGACAAGCAGTACGACGAGATCGCCCCCACCGGCAACCAGGCGCTGGCCACGCTGACACGCGAGCCGGTGGGCGTCGTCGCGGCCGTGGTGCCCTGGAACTACCCCCTGATGATGGCGGCCTGGAAAGTGGCGCCGGCGCTGGCCGTGGGCAACAGCGTCATCCTGAAGCCGGCCGAACAGTCGTCGCTCAGCGCCATCATGCTGGCCGACCTGGCCGCGCAGGCCGGCATCGCGCCGGGCGTCTTCAATGTGGTGCCCGGCCTGGGCGCGCAGGCGGGCCAGGCGCTGGGACTGCATCCCGATGTCGATTGCGTGGCGTTCACCGGGTCCACCGCTACCGGCAAGCGTTTCATGCAGTACGCCGGCCAGTCCAACCTGAAGCGGGTCTGGCTGGAATGCGGCGGCAAATCGCCGCACATCGTGTTCGACGACTGCCCCGACCTGGAGCGCGCGGCCGCCGCCGCGGCGGCGGGTATCTTCGTCAACCAGGGGGAAGTCTGCATCGCCGGCTCGCGCCTGTATGTGCAGGCGGGCATCTACGACGACTTCATGGACCGCGTGGCCGCCCATGCCCGCGCCATGCAGCCGGGCAACCCGCTGGATCCCCGCACCGTCATGGGCGCCATGGTCGACGAGCGGCAGATGCAGGCGGTGCTCGACCGCATCCAGGCCGGCCAGCGCGAAGGCGCCGCGCTGCGGCTGGGCGGCCGGCGCGTGCACGGCGACAGCGGCGGCTACTACATCGAGCCGACCATCTTCGACTGCGCCGGCCAGGACAATTCCCTGGTGCGCGAGGAAATCTTCGGCCCGGTGCTGGCCGCGCAGCGCTTCGCCACCGAGGACGAGGCCGTCGCCCTGGCCAACGATTCCGTCTACGGCCTGGGCGCCGGACTCTGGACCGCCGACCTGCGGCGCGCCCACGTCCTGTCGCGCCGCCTGCGCGCCGGCCTGGTCTGGGTCAACTGCTACGCCGACGGCGACATCACCGTGCCCTTCGGCGGCGTCAAACAATCCGGCTTCGGCCGCGACAAGTCGCTGCACGCGCTGGACAAATACAGCGACCTGAAAACCACCTGGATCAGCCTGGCGCCCTGATCCGCCGGGGCGGGACAGGGCGCGGGCCCCGCCCGAACGTGCGTGCTGCGATAGAATCCCCGGATCTCCATCCTCATGCCGCCCATGCCCGCCCCTTCCGCCGACGCCCCGCTCACCGTCCTGCTCTACACTGAAGAACAGCGCGGCAACCAGCTGGTCGAATCGCCGATCGTGGGCATGCTGTCCGACGTCTCCGGCGCCGACAAGCTCATCGCCATCCACGACCCCCACAGCCGCATCACCTTCCTGTACCGGATCGACCATGGCACCACCAACCTGGACGCCGTGGCCATCGTCGACCAGGAACCGGCCGCCTTCGACGGCAAGCGCAGCCTGTCCATCAACGGCACCAGCTATCGCATGGGCACGCCCGACAGCGCCGTGCGCCTGCTGCTGGGCAAGACCCGCTGGATCCAGGACAAGGGCTCGGTGCTTTCGGTGCTGCTGCGCAACGCGGCCAGCCGGCACACCGGATTCGCGTCCCGGCAGATCCACCGCGAGCGCCTGCGCCACATCCCGGAAGGCGTGCCGGTCGAGCCGCTGCCGCGTCCCTGACCCGCTGGCCCGCGCCGGCACGGCCCTGGCGCCGGGCGGCCAGACCAAGTAACATCCTTAGCCCTGCGGCCGCGCCGCACCCGTCCCGAATCCATGCTTTTCAAAGACCAGCTCTTTCTCGCCAGCCAGTACGCCGCGCCACACCACCTGGTGTCGCGCCTGATGGGCCTGGCCGCCGACTGCCGCACGCCCGCCATCAAGAACTGGATGATCTCGCGTTTCGTCCGCCGCTACGGCGTGGACATGAGCGAAGCGCTGGTGCAGGATCCGCTGGCCTACGAATCGTTCAACCAGTTCTTCACCCGCGCGCTCAAGCCCGACGCCCGTCCCCCGGACACCGAGCCCGGCGCCGTGCTGTGCCCCGCCGACGGCGCCATCAGCCAGCTGGGCCCCATCGAACATGGCCGCATCTTCCAGGCCAAGGGCCACTCGTACAGCCTGGCCGGACTGCTGGGCGGCGACCCGCGCCGCGCCGAACCCTTCGCGGGCGGCGACTTCGCCACCATCTACCTGTCGCCGCGCGACTACCACCGCGTGCACATGCCCTGCGATGGCACATTGCGCGAAATGGTGCACGTGCCGGGCCGCCTGTTCTCGGTGAACCCGCTGACCGCCAGCCATGTGCCGGAATTGTTCGCGCGCAACGAGCGCGTGGCCTGCCTGTTCGACACCGAATACGGTCCCATGGCCATGGTGCTGGTCGGGGCCATGATCGTCGCCTCGATCGAAACCGTCTGGGCCGGCCTGGTGACGCCGCACAAGCGCCACGTGCGCGCCGTGCGCTACGACCAAGCCGCGCGCGCCCCCGTCCACCTGGCCAAGGGCGCCGAGATGGGCCGTTTCAAGCTGGGCTCGACCGTCATCGTGCTGTTCGGGCCGGGGCGCGTGCGCTGGACCGACACCCCTTCCGTGCGCGGCCCGGTGCGCATGGGCGAGCTGCTGGCCCTGCCCGCCTGATCAGCCGGCGCTACCAGGGAAACGCGATCAGGTCGCCGTACAACTGCCGCAGCTTCGCCTTCACCTGCGGCGAATGCTGGTAGATGTCGATGAACTTCAGCAGGCGCGGATCCTGCGCCCGCTCGGGCGTGGTCACCCAGCGGATCGCATAGCGCCGCACATTCTCGGGGTCGGTGTTGTCGAACGCCAGCCCGTCTTTCTCGTCGATGCCGGCGTGTTTGGCGAAAGTGGTGTAGGTCACCGACGCCGTCACGTCGTCGAACGTGCGCGCCGACTGCGAGCCTTCCACCTGGATCAGGGCCAGCTGCTTCGGGTTGGCAACGATGTCCTGCATGGTCGCCTGGTGGTCGGCGCCGGTGCGCAGCACCAGCAGCCCCATCGACTGCAGCAGCAGCAAGGCGCGCCCGGTATTGACGGGGTCGTTCGGGATCGCGACGGTGGCGCGGTCGGGCACCGGGTCGCCGCGCCGCAGGCGCTTGGAAAACAGGCCGATGGTCGTCGAATACCCATAGGCAATGGGAACCAGGTTGGCCCCCCGGCTACGATTGAACAACTGCAAGAACGGCTCGTGCTGGAAGAAGTTGGCATCCACCGACCCTTCGGCCGCTGCGATGTTCGGCATGACCCAGTCGCTGAATTCCACCAGTTCCACTTCCAAGCCTTGCTTGCGCGCCTGCGCGATGGCGATTTCGGTGGCCTCGTTGGCCACGCTGGGAATGACGCCGATGCGCAGTGGCCTGTCCTGCGCGGCGCCGGCCGGGCCGGCCAGCATCAGCAGGCCCAGCAGCCCTGCCGCGATCGATCGGGAAAAATGAAGCATGGTGGCAATCGCCCCGCAGGGCGGTAAGGACGAAAGCTTCCATTGTGCCGCAGGCGCGCCGGCCGCCCGCGCATGCCCCTGCGCCCGACCGGGGCTCCCGCCGCGCCGCCGCTTGCGTCGCGCGCGCACATCGATAAAGATACCGGTACCGCCCAGCCGGCGGCCCACGGGCCGCCAAGGAGCCCGCCGCCGTGACCGCATCCGCCCCCGCCGCCCCGCGCGCGCTGACCCTGATCGGCGCGCCCACCGATATCGGCGCCGGATCCCGCGGTGCCTCGATGGGCCCCGAGGCCCTGCGGGTGGCCGGCCTGGGGCCAGCCCTGCAGGCATTGGGCTACGACGTCGAAGACGCCGGCAACCTGGTCGGCCCGCCCAATCCCGGCCTGCCGGCCGAACATGGCTACCGGCACCTGACCGAAGTCGCAACCTGGAACGCCACCCTGCACGATGCGGTGCACGCCGAACTCGGACGCGGCCGCCTGCCCATCCTGCTGGGCGGCGACCACTGCCTGGGCATCGGTTCCATCAGCGCCGTGGCGCGCCATTGCCGCCGTGCCGGCAAGCCCCTGCGGGTGCTGTGGCTGGACGCGCATGCCGATTTCAACACCCAGGCGCTGACACCGTCGGGCAATCTGCACGGCATGCCGGTAGCCTGCCTGTGCGGCCACGGCCCCGAGCCGCTGACCGCGCTGGCCGGCCACACGCCCGCCCTGCAGCCCGGCTGGATCCGCCTGATCGGCATCCGCAGCGTCGACGAAGGCGAGAAAGGCCTGATCGATGCCGCCGGCATCGATGTCTACGACATGCGCACCATCGACGAGATCGGCATGCGGGCCGCGATGGAAGAAGCCCTGGCCGATCTCACGCCCGATACGCACTTGCATGTCAGCTTCGACGTCGACTTCCTCGACCCCGAGATCGCCCCCGCGGTCGCCACCGGCATTCCGGGCGGCCCGACGTATCGCGAAGCCCAGCTGTGCATGGAAATGATCGCCGACACCGGCCGGTTGGGGTCGCTGGACATTGTCGAACTCAATCCCGCGCTGGACGTACGCAACAAGACCGCCATGCTGGCCACCGAACTGGTGCAAAGCCTGTTCGGCAAGTCCACGCTGATCCGGCGCCCGGCCCGCCGGCGCCCATGACGATTTCCCAGGAGGCCCCATGAAGTGCTATTGCGTTGTCGATTTCCGCGCCCCCCTGCAACTGCGCGAGCAACCCCTGCCCGACCCCCAAGGCGCACAGGTCTTGCTGCAGGTGCGCGCCGCGGGCGTCTGCCATAGCGACATCCATTTCTGGGAAGGCGGCTACGACCTGGGCCAGGGCCGCACCCTGACGCTGAAAGACCGCGGCGTGACGCTGCCGTTGACGATGGGCCACGAAACGGTGGGCGTGCTGGCCAAGGCGGGTCCCGACGCGACGGGCCTGCAGGCCGGACGCAATTACCTGGTGTATCCCTGGATCGGCTGCGGCCGGTGCCCCGCCTGCCTGGCCGGGCAGGAAAACCATTGCCCGGCGCCGGCCTGCCTGGGCATCCATCGCCCCGGCGGCTACGCCGAATACCTGCTGGTGCCGCACGCCCGCTACCTGATCGACATCGGCGAGCTCGATCCGGCCGTCGCCGCGCCGTATGCCTGTTCAGGGCTGACGACGTACTCGGCGTTGAAGAAGCTGGGCGCCGACCTGTACCGGCAGCACCCCATCGTCATCTTCGGCGCGGGAGGCCTGGGCCTGATGTGCCTGGCGTTGATCAAGGCGCTGGGCGGCGCGGGCGCGATCGTGGTGGATATCGACCCCGCCAAGCGCCAGGCCGCGCTGGAAGCGGGCGCGATCGCCGCGGTCGACGGCGCCGCCCCCGACGCGGCGGCCCAATTGCTGCAGGCCGCCGGCGGCCGCCCGTTGCACGGCGCCATCGATCTCGTCGGTGCGCCGGCCACCACCGCGCTGGCGTTCGACAGCCTGGTCAAGGGCGGCAAGCTGGTCATCGTGGGCTTGTTCGGCGGCGGGGCGAACTGGCCGCTGGCGCTGATCCCCCTGAAGGCCCTGTCCATCCTGGGCAGCTACGTCGGCAACCTGGCCGAACTGCGCGAGCTGATGGAACTGGTCCGCACCGGCCGCGTGCCGCCCATTCCCGTCACGCGCTACCCGTTGCCCGAGGCCGACGCGGTGCTGACCGCGCTGCGGCAGGGTAAAGTCGTGGGCCGCGCGGTGTTGACGGCCTGACCCCAGGCCCGCGCGCAATCGATTCCGACTCTTGCAAGGACACCCCAGCCATGACCGACCGGCAGTTGACCATCCTGGCCGCCCTGAACATGATCGCCGCCGTGGGCGCCGGCGCCTTCGGCGCCCACGGGCTCAAGCGCATGCTGGCGCCGGACCTGCTGGCCGTCTGGCAGACCGGCGTGCTGTATCACCTGGTCCATGCCCTGGGCTTGTTCGTGGTCGCCCTGCTGGGCGCGCGCTACGGCTCGACGCTGCTGTCGACAGCCGGCACGGTGATGTTCGCCGGCATCGTGCTGTTCAGCGGCAGCCTCTACGTGCTGGCAATCACCGGCACCCGCTGGCTGGGCGCGGTCACGCCGCTGGGCGGCGTCGCGTTCCTGGTAGCCTGGGCACTGGTCGCCTGGGCCGCCTGGCGCTCTGCGTAAAACACACCCCTATTCCAGCGGCGGGTCGAAATGCCGGGCCAGCACCGCCGCCACGTCCGGCTGCCTTGCCGCCTGTTCCGCCGCCGCGTACAAGGCCGGGCAATACGATTTGAACCACGGCGGGCCGGGGCGCCAGCGGATCATCACCGCCACATACAGATCCAGCGCGCAGAAGCGCCGCCCCAGCACGTGCGGCGTGCCGACGTGGCGCTCGATTTCCTGCCATAGCTCCGCCCGGCGGCCGTGCACGCGGGTACGCAGCAGCTCGGCGGGTTCCCCTTCGGTCGTCCACTTGGGTGGGTCGTCCGAATAGGTGAAGGTGGGGTACACCGCTCCCACCAGCCGCATCAGCAAGTGCCAGAAGCGCGTGCGCTCGGGGCTGTCCGCCGGCGGGGCCAGGCCGGCCGCGGGAGCCACGTCGTTCAGGTGCAGGATCATCGCGGCGCTTTCGGTCATGATCTCGCCGCCGGGCAGCACCAGCGTCGGCACCTGCCCGGTCACGTTCAGCCGCAGCAGCCGGTCCCGCCCCGGCCCGGGCTTCAGGTACGGCAGGTCCGTCACGGTATACGGCAGGTTGGCCAGCTCCAGCGCCATCTCGACCATGGCCGAGCCGCACCCGCGCGATCCGATCAATTCATACGTGCTCATTTATCGCCTCCCTGGGTAGTGGCCGGCGACAGGCGCAACAGCACGCCGTCGCCCGCATCGGTCAGCACATACACCTCGCCGTCGGGCCCCTGCCGCACGTCGCGGATGCGGGCGCCCAGGTCGCGCAGCAGGCGTTCCTCGGCCACGACCTTGCCGTCCTTCAGCTGCAGGCGGATCAGCTCTTGCTCGGCCAGCGCGCCGATGAACAACGAGTCGCGCCAGGCCGGATGGCGATCCGAATCGTAGAACGCCATGCCGCTGATGGCAGGCGATTTCTTCCACCAGTACAGCGGGCCCTGCATGCCGGGCAGGCTCTCGCCCTTCGCTTCCGGAATCGCGAAACCCGAGTAATTGATGCCGTACGTGGCCAGCGGCCAGCCGTAGTTGCGGCCGGGATGGATGATGTTGATTTCATCGCCGCCGCGCGGGCCATGCTCGTGTTCCCACAGCTCGCCCGTCCAGGGATTCAGCGCCATGCCTTGCGGATTGCGCATGCCGTAGGTCCAGATTTCCGCGCGCGCGTCCGCGCGGCCGGCAAACGGATTACCCGCGGGCACCGATCCGTCTGGCGCCAGCCGGACGATCTTGCCCTGCAGTTTGTCCAGGTCCTGCGCCGTGGGCCGGCGATTGTTCTCGCCCAGCGCCACGAATAGCATGCCGTCGCGGCCGAACACCATGCGCCCGCCGTAATGCTGCCCGCTGGACAACTTGGGCGCCTGCCGGAAAATGACCGTGAAGTCCTCCAGCCGGCGCGCATCGTCGGACAGCCGCCCGCGTCCCACCGCGGTGCCGCTGCGGTCGCCGTCGGCATCGGCCTCGGCATAAGACAGGTACACCAGCCGGTCGTCGGCGAAGCGCGGCGACAACACCACGTCCAGCAAGCCGCCCTGCCCCTGGGCATGCACCTCGGGCACCCCTTCGAGCGCAGGCGACAAATTTCCCCGCGCGTCGAGCCTGCGCAGGCGGCCGGGGCGCTCGGTGATCAGCATGCTGGCATCGGGCAGGAACGCCAGCGACCAGGGGTGTTCCAGGCCTTTGGCCAGTTCGGTCATCCGGACCTGGCCCTGCCGGGCCGGTGGCGCCTGGGTCTGGGCCGGCGACGCGGCGGACGCGGCGGCCGCCAGCAGCCCCGCCAGCATGGCGGCCCGCCACGGCGGCAAGACCCGGCGTGTTCGCAATCTCGGCATGAAGCACCTCCCGCGGTAGCGTCGATGGTCGGATTGTCGGCAATGAAAGCGGCCTCTCCGGCACGCCCGCAACTGGCGTACCATAGGCGCGAGCGGCGGGAAGCCGTCTTGTTCTTCTGGAGAAACGCGTAATGAAACTGTACTACATGCCCGGCGCGTGCTCGCTGGCCTCGCACATCATCCTGGAATGGCTCGGCAAGCCCTACGAAGCCCAGCAAGTCGCCCGGGATGCCCTGAAGCAACCGGAATTCCTGAAGATCAACCCCATGGGCGCCGTGCCCGCGCTGGTCGACGGCGACATGACGCTGACCCAGAACGCGGCCATCCTGGAATACCTGGCCGAGCAGGCCCCGCAAAGCAAGCTGCTGGGCGACGGCAGCGCGCAGTCGCGCGCCGAAGTGCGCCGCTGGCTGGGCTTCCTCAATTCCGACCTGCACCGCACGTTCTCGCTGGTGTTCGCCCCGCAGCGCTTCCTGCCCGACGAAGCCGCGCAAGAACAACTGCGCACCTCGGCGGCCGGCCTGCTGCGCACCATGTTCGGCCTGCTCGACAAGCAACTTGCCGACAAGCCCTATCTGGCCGGCGCCGCGCCGTCCATCGCCGACCCGTACTTGTACGTGGTGCTGCGCTGGGCCCGTGGCAAGAACATCGACCTGGCCGGCATGGACAACCTGGCCAAGTTCTTCGATCGCATGCAGGCCGACGCCGGCGTGCAGGCCGCACTGAAGGCCGAGGGGCTGTAGGCCCGGGACCCATGGCACGGCCTCGCGGGGCACCGGGCGGAAGGCCACCCGGTGCCCCCAGGTGCCAGGCACCCGCAGGGCGCCTGGCACCCACGCGCATCAAGCCCCCAGGTAGGCCTTGCGCACGTCGTCGTTGACCAGCAGGTTGGCGCCCGTATCCTGCAGCACCACCTTGCCGTTCTCGAGCACGTAGCCGCGATCGGCCACCTGCAGCGCCTTGTTGGCGTTCTGCTCCACCAGGAACACCGTCACGCCCTGCTCGCGGATCGTCCGGATGATGTCGAAGATCTGGGCGATGATCAGCGGCGCCAGCCCCAGCGTGGGCTCGTCCAGCAACAGCAGCTTGGGCTGCGTCATCAGCGCGCGGCCGATGGCCAGCATCTGCTGCTCGCCGCCCGACATGGTGCCGGCGCGCTGGCTGGCGCGTTCCTTCAGCCGCGGAAACAGCGTGTAGACATGGTCCAGCCCCTGCTGGACGGCCTCGCGGCTGGCGAAGAACCCGCCCATCATCAGGTTCTCGGCCACGGTCAGGTCCTTGAACACCCGCCGGCCCTCCGGCGAAATGGCGATGCCACTGCGCATGATGTGGTGGGTGTCCTTGCGGGTGATGTCCTCGCCCAGGAACGTGATGGTGCCCTGGCTGGCGCGCGGGTTGCCGCAAACCGTCATCAGCAGCGTGGTCTTGCCGGCGCCGTTGGCGCCGATCAGGGTGACGATCTCGCCCTGGTTCACTTCGACCGACACGCCGTTCAAGGCCTGGATCGCCCCGTAATACGTATGGATGTTGTCCAGCTTCAGCATCATTCTTCCCCCAGGTACGCCTTGATGACGCGTTCGTCGCTGCGCACCTGCTCCGGCGTGCCGGTGGTGATCGGCTTGCCGTGCTCCATGACCAGGATCCGGTCGGATATGCCCATGATCAGGCTCATGTCGTGTTCGATCAGCAGCACCGCCACGCCGAACTCGCGCCGCAGCTGGTCGATCAGGTGCTGCAAGTCGCGCTTTTCCTGGGGGTTCAGGCCGGCCGCCGGCTCGTCCAGCATCAGCAGGCGCGGCTTGGTGATCATGCAGCGCGCGATCTCCAGGCGCCGCTGGTGCCCGTAGGCCAGGTTGCCGGCCTCGCGGTTGGCGTACTGGCGCAGCCCCATG
>Ga0182737_1000992_pt1 | contig 31503 bp, 26 predicted proteins | sample eDN5th30CBELigOP_FD_128878 | JGI IMG/M metagenome (GOLD analysis project Ga0182737, IMG submission 128878) | Enriched Organic Plus compost microbial communities from Emeryville, California, USA - eDNA 5th pass 30_C BE-Lig OP (version 2) (version 2) ... | reverse complement strand
ACACAAGGAGAAGCAGATGGCCACTTTAGAAGGCGGCGCCTACGACGACGTGTTGTTCGGCTCCCGCTTTGACGATTTCATCCGTGCCCATGGCGGTGATGATCTCGTATTCGGAGGTGATGGCAATGACACCATCTTCGGCGATAACGGGAACGACACCCTTTTCGGCGGAAATGGTGATGACCTACTTTTCGGCGGAAATGGCAATGACATTCTGTTCGGTGATGCAGGAAACGACGTCCTGAGCGGCGGCAATGGGAATGATGTGCTGTTTGGCGGTGCTGGAGACGATGTTCTCCAGGGCGGCAATGGCGCAGACCTTCTCTTTGGCGGCGACGGAAACGATATCCTGCAGGGTGGCAACGGCAACGACATCCTCGATGGCGGTGCCGGTGACGATATCCTTATCGGCGGAAATGGCAGCGATACATTCCTGTTCAATGGTGGCGGCGGAAACGACGTCATTCTCGACTTCAATCCCGGCGAAGACATTCTGCAAATCCAGAAGGGTATCAATGGTCTTGATATCGCTTCCGCAGACGATCTTGCCGACCGTGTCACGCAGGTTGGTGGCAATGTCGTTGTCGATCTCGGCAATGGCGATACCGTTACCCTCGTGAACACTAATGCAGACGACGTACAGGCTCATCCCGACCAGTACTTCACTGTTCACTAATTGAACAATTGAGAGCGTGCCCGGCAGTCCTCCCGCCGGGCACGTTTCGTCTTTACCGGGCACGCATTTTCCCTAGCTTTGCGTGCCTGGGCATTCCGGCAAGCTGAATCCATGCAAGCCGATATTCCTGCAAGAATGAAAGGGCCACACATTGAACCTCGACCATTCGGCGGACACTGAAAGCAAAACCGAGAACCTCTCCATTTGCCGTCTCTGCGCCGATGTCGCTGTGGTCATCTGGGATATCCCGGGCCCGGCTCGCACAACAACCAAATGCAAATTTGAAATGCCGGTTCAGCCGGTCCCGCTGTTGAGTGTTGGCATTCCGCTCGAGAATGGCGGCCTGCGCATGTTCTGGGCACTGCGCACCGGCAGTGAACCTGTCGAGCTATCGCTGTCTGCTGGCTCCCTTGGGCCCACTGCTCAGGCGATCATCTATCCGGCCAACGAACTTGCACCCTTCGACGTCGAATATGTCGTCAGCGAACTCACTTTGCCCGGACATATCAAGCTTCTTACCAATCTACTGACCACGTGGCGCAGCACTTTCCGGCTCTCGCGAAACCAGACTTTCGCATCCCTCGTGCGTGAACTGACTTTCGCGTTGACGCCGGAACCGCGCGAGGCCCAGCATTGCGGTGAACCGGTTCAGGGACATCATCTCCTTGAAACAGCGGTCGACCCGATGCTGGGTGAGATTTCGGCTATCTATGGCATCACTTCCGGCAGTGTCATGGTCATTCCACCAAGATTTGTGGTGGGCAAGCAAGCTCGCAATGCCTGGCAGCCATGCCATTTTCTGCTGGAAGCAGCACAAGACCTGCCGTCATCGCTGCTGCTGGTGCTCACGGGTCAGAAAGGCGTTGCCGTTCGCAAGCTTGTGCCAATGACAGGCGAGCAAACGGATTTTGCCAAATGGTGGACCAAATGGCAGGGCAATGGCGCATTGCGGGAGTTTCTCGTTCGCCAGCTCGGCAAACTAAGTCCTTCCGGTGCTGCAGTCGCCATCGACCTGCAAACGCGCACTCCGCTCACCGTTCGCCAGATCGCACAATCTGCCACCCATCCCGCAGCGGAAATCGATCTCGCATTGGCGCTCAATAGCGGACTGATTGTTGGCGGATGGATGCATGACCCCGCCGCCATGCTCGCAGACATCGAATATCTTCCGGAAAATGGCAGCGCTTTGTCGCTGAAGCCCAATTTTCACAAATTTCCCGGCAAGATTGCCAAGCGGGAAGATGCGCCGCAGCAGGATGTGACGGGCTTTGTCGCCTGGCTTCCTTCGGTGCAGAATCTTGGGCCTCTTTTGCAGCCGCGATTCCAGATGCGCCTTGCATCCGGCACGACCGCCCCGCTCGTGCCAGCACCGCAACCCTTCGAACCATCGGCGCAGCGCAATCGCATCTTGCGGTCTGTACCGCCACAACAGGCAAAGCCTCACGTCTTCTCGCACATTCTGGGACCCGCTCTTACCGAAGTTGAGAAGAAGCTCGCTGCAACGGTACGGATCTCCGAGGTGAAGGACTACGGAACGACGCCCGCCTCTCCGCTAGCGTCCATCGTTATTCCGCTTTACCGCAACCTCGATTTCTTACGTTTCCAGTTTTCATCCATGGCCACGGACCCTTGGCTGGTGGAAAACGCAGAGTTCATATTCGTGCTGGATTCTCCTGAAATTCAGGACGACACCGAGCATATGCTTGGCGGATTGCACATTCTGCATGACATGTCGTTCAAACTCGCCATCATGAACCGCAATGGCGGCTATGCACGTGCCTGTAATGCGGGTGCCAGCATTGCGACAGGAACGACCATCGTGATGTTGAATTCTGACGTCGTGCCTGCCGAACATGGCTGGTTGCAGCAACTCATCCAGCCATTGTTCGATCAGCCGAAGCTCGGAGCAATCGGCCCTCGTCTTCTGTTTGAAGATGGTTCGCTTCAACACGCGGGGCTTTATTTTGCCCGCGACCGTCAAGGTATCTGGTTGAATCACCACTATTACAAAGGCATGCCGGGTAACTATCCGCCAGCGCTTCGTTCACGGGAAGTGCCGGGCATCACCGGCGCCTGCCTGATAACGCGCAAGGATATCTTCGACCTCGTCGGCGGCTATACTGAAGACTACGTCATCGGCGACTATGAGGACAGCGATCTGTGCCTAAAGATCCGGCAGCTCGGCTTCCAGATATTCTATGAGCCTTCCGTGGCACTTTACCATTTCGAACGGCGCTCGATCCGCCGCAGCGCGGATTACATGCGCGGCCTCGCAAGCCAATATAATTCCTGGCTCCATACACAGCGCTGGGATGATGACATTACCGAGTTGATGGTCCTGCCACAGGAACAGGAAGGTACCGCCGACCTGTCCAATGTGATCATGACCAAATCTGAAAGGAGCGCCGCTTGACGGACGTGGTAGCGCTGAAACAGCCAGCATTTGAAGCAAAACCAGCAATACCGGATGCGCAGATCGACTGGCTGATGCAGTCTGTTTTGAAGAACCGTTTTTTGCCCTCGCCAGATCCGAACAGCGTGTTCGTCGGTGATGGTGATTATCGAGCGGTCGGTGCCGAGTTTCTCGGCCATTTCATTCGCAAGGGCGGACTTCGCCGCGACGCGCGCGTGCTCGACATCGGTTCAGGTATCGGTCGCATGGCCGTGCCGCTGACCCAATATCTCGATCCGGCAAAAGCCCGCTATTCGGGGATTGATCCCGTAGCGGGCGGCGTGAACTGGTGCCGCCAGAACATCACGTCGCGCTACCCTAATTTCGAGTTTCGCCACATCGATATCGCCCATGACCTCTACAACCCCAAAGGGGCGATAAATGGGCTCACTCTTACTCTGCCATTCGCGGACAAGGGTTTCGATTTCATCATCATGACATCTGTGGTCACGCATTTGCCGTCGGATGAAGTCAAGACCTATCTCGATCAGGTATCCCGTGTCCTCGCTCCCGGCGGAAAATTGTTCATGACGGCATTCGTCGTGGATGATGTTGCCGCGCGCGACCGCCATGGCAAACGCGACAAACGACTTGCATTTGAACGGCATGGTAGCGGACCGTGCTGGTTTGTGCCGGAACTCCCACCGCTTGCGGCAGTGGGCTTTGAAAACGGCTTTCTGGATCGTGCGCTTGCAGGAGCGAAACTGACGCTCGAAACAAAATCCTTTGGTCACTGGCGCGGCATTGATGCGGATCACTATCAGGATATTTTCATCGCCTCGCGAGGTGTTGCCTGATGGCTCAGCGCGTCCTCATAGCAGCCCATAACCACCCCTCTCTGCACCCCGGCGGAACGGAAATCTTCGCGCATGATCTGTTCCGCGCCTATCAGCGTGCTGGTTGCGAAGCCATGTTCATGGGTGCCACCAACAAGGTGCACCGCGAAGCCCGTCCCGGTACGAGCTTCCAGAGCATCGGCAATGGCGGGGACGAAATCCTGCTCTGGTCGGGCCATTTCGACCGCTTCTACATGAGCCAGATCGACCTTTACGGGATCGTTCCTGATATTGTTGAACTATTGCAGGACTTTAGGCCTGATGTTGTCCACCTGCACCACCTGCTTTTGCTCGGCGCCGAATTCCCGCATATCGTGCGTCGTACTTTACCCGACTGCCGTATTGTTCTGACTTTGCATGATTATTATCCCATCTGCCATCACGACGGGCTGATGGTGCGCACCACAGGCAAGGAACTGTGCCATGGAGCTGGCCCAGACCGCTGCCATGCCTGTTTCAAGGACATCGCACTTGATAAATTCGTACTGCGCGAAAGGCATATCAAATCGCTCTTGAGCGCTGTTGATGCTTTCGTTTCACCGAGCGAGTTTCTCAAACAACGTTACGTTGAATGGGGCCTTGCGGAAGAGTTGATCAGTGTCATTCCCAATGGTCAACCGGAACGCCCCGCAGTCGAAACGCGGCAGGTCGAGCGTAGCAAGCCGATCTTCGGCTATTTCGGAAACCTCAATCCGTGGAAGGGCGCAACCGTCCTGCTCGAAGCAGCACAGCAGCTTATCTCAGAAGGTTTCGATTTTGAATTGCGCGTACATGGCGCAGCACCATTTCAAAGCGAAAGCTTTGTCAGTGAAATCGAGCGGCTCTTTGCAGAGACATACCCCTTCGTCCAGCGTCGGGGTGCTTATCGACGGGATGACATCGCCCAGTTGATCCAGTCTGTCGACTGCGCGATCATGCCGTCAATCTGGTGGGAAAATGCCCCGCTCGTCATTCAGGAAGCACAGGGACAGAACCGTCCCGTTATTTGCAGCAACATCGGTGGAATGGCCGAAATGATTGAAAACGAGGTCAATGGCCTCACCGTTCCGCCGAATGATCCGCTCGCGCTCGCCCAGGCGATGCGCCGAATGGCGGAAAACCCGGATTTGCGCCAGTCACTCAGCGAGAACGCACGCCATCCGGACACCATCGACACGACCGCCGCACGCTATCTCGATCTGATCGGGACATTGCGTGTCGCACGTGTCGAGGCAGCATAAGAGGTAAATCATGAACATCGCGACCAAAGTTCCATCCGAGGGGGAAACCAAGCAGGCAGCGACACCCAATGCCGCCGCCGGGCCTCAAAGGACCGAAGCCATGAAAGGACGCGTTGACGCCATTGAGGAAGGCCGCCTTTACGGCTGGGCCTTCGATCCTTCCGTTCCAACGGAACGGCTTCTGATCCGCGTCCTGCTGGACGAAAAGCCTATTGCTGAAGCACCTGCCGACAAGGATCGCCCCGACCTGAAGCGCAATGGCATTGGTGATGGCAAACACGCTTTTGAGGTGATGCTGCCGCAATTTGCCGCCGTTCGAGCTGGCGAACTTGTGGTGGTTGCCGCCAATTCGGCTGGCACGGAGCAGAAACTGCGCGTGCCAAAACCCGACGAACAGGCCGCCGAAGCGCTTATCGCCGCGCCCATGACACGCATTCTGGACAAGCTTGACATGCTGATGGCGGCGCAGCGTCAGCTTCAGGTCAACCAACGTTCATTGCAACGTGTTGCGCCAACGCTCGATGCATCCGGCAATGCCGCTCCGGCGGAATTGCTCGATATTGCAAGTTCCGTCGATGGGCTGCGTACCGATCTTCATCAGCGCATGACTGAACTCGACGTGCATATCATGCGTATGGACGGCGTTGTTGCAGGGCTGGAACAGCGCATCGATGACGTTCGCAAGCGCAGCGGTGGGGACCTCAAGTTCCTGTTCTTGCTGGCTGCGGTCTTGACGGGGTTCGTCGCTGGCGCGCTTCTCACGCTTGCGGTCATGCCCTGAGGACGAGCCGCATGGTTCAAGATGAACGCCCCAACACGCCAAAAACTGCCTCAAGACAGGTACGCACGCCGGATCGCCCTCCCATGATGATGGAGGGCGAAATGGTCGTCGGCAGCGTGATCGAAGACACGCTGGTGCTGGTACTCGGGATCGGCAGCGCTGCAAGCGATCAGGTAACAGCTTTTCTCAATGGCGATCCTGCCGTGAGTGTGAAGACGAACCTGATCACATGGCCGCTCAAAGAGCCTTCACCCGCTGGAACTCATGGTTTCGTCGCCATTGTGCCAACGGCTGCTTTGCGCCGTGGCACTCTCAAGACGATCATGTTTCAGCACCGCGCAAAAGTCGCTCGCTATAATTTCGCATCGCGCTCTGCTTCCATTGCCGATTTTGTCGCCATGATCAGCGATCTAGCCGGACCGAGTTTGCCAGGCGTCATTGATGAGCTGGTCGAAGGCCTGATTTCTGGCCCTATCAGCCGGAAAAAACTTTCGGCCATCACCGTTCTGCTGCAGGCGGGAGCCCGCTCCGACGGCTGCATCGAACTCATCGGCGGCAGTGATGAAGGCGAGATTTTCGTTCAGGGCTGGGCACAGGATCTGACGCCCGCTGTCACCCGGCTGCTGATCAGCGGCAAAAACCCTTCGCTTGCAGAATGCGCAGTCAGCGTTTTTGCCCGTCCCGACCTGAACGATGAAGCTTCCGGATTTGCAGGCCTTCTGCTTGCCAATGAGCCGGTGGAACCAACTGATATCGAACGGCTTCTGTTTCGCGGGCGAAGGGGTTGGCGTTTTACCGAAGTCTATGACCGCAGGCTGTTGTCTGGTTCGCGTGAAACGCCGGGTCATATTCGGGCAATCCTGCCACGAGTACGAAGCTCGACTGACATTCTGCTGCGCATGCGTTCCGCCGCAAACCGTTTCGATGGCGCTGACACGGTATCCGGCCTCCCCTTTCCTGTCCGGATGGGGTTAGACAATGTCTTTCGGGTCGAAGGCAGCGGCATGCTGGTTTCGGGCTGGCTGCTCGATCCCGACAGCCACGTAGAAAGCGTGAAGCTGCGTCGTCACCGCGGTGAAATCCAGATCGATACAAGCTGGACCCGTATCGACCGGCCCGACGTCACAAGAGAATTCGACAATCAGCCGCCATTCAATGCAGGCCTTGACCCCAGCCGTCACGCCCATGGTTTCGTCGCCTTCGCGCCTGAACTTGCCGGTGACAGCACCTCGCCGTTCTATCTCGAACTTGCGATCAGCGATGGCAGACGCGCGTTCTTTCCATTGACGCCAACCCGCGTCACGTCGCGTGACGCTATCGTACGGCAAATCCGCGCGACCGATCCGAATGCATGGGCGCTGCGCCATATTGTCGACCAGCAACTCGTGCCGCTGCTGCGCGGTGTCAACCGTCCTGCCCCGGAAGTCTTTGGCGTGGTCGATCTCGGGCCTTTCGAAGATGCAATAGGGCCAGCGATCATCATTGGTATCGACGAGCGCGTCGAGGAAATCGAACCTTTGGTGGCACTTCTTGCGCTCGATCCCGAAACCCGTATTGCGCCGATTGTGATCGCGGCTGCGACCGAGATCATCGACCGTATCGGCGTACAAATCAGGCGTCTTGCGGATTTCTACCGGCTGCGTATCCGGCTCGTTTCGGCCACGGGATCGGAAGACCTCTACGATGCGCTGGAAGTCGGCGCCCGCACGGTTTCAACGGATCAGGTCATATTTCTGGCCGGTTCGCTGCTGCCGCGCCGCTCCGGATGGCTGAACAAGCTCGTCAGCGCATATGAAGCGCACAAGGACTGCGTTCTGTCTCCCACCCTTGCCTATGAAGACGACTCAATTCGCTGGGCAGGAACCTGGGTCGCGGGACCACAATCCGGCATGTCGGCGGATCGCGCTCTGATCAGTCGCTATGCCGGTTATCCCATCGACGCCGTTTCAGGAATGTCCTTGACGGAAGTCGCAACGGCTACGTTCGAGTGCTGCATCCTTCCGCGCGAAGCCCTGTTTTCCGTCGGCGGCTTCACGCGCGGTTATCTCGGCACCCATGAAAAGGGGCTGGATCTCGGATTGAAACTGAAACAATCGGGCTTGCGCTCTTATTGGTTACCGTCAGCGCAGATGCTGGGAGCAGACGATACATCCGTAACAGACAGGGCATCGACCATCGCGCTCATCGAGCGCATCGATCGGCAAGTCTTCGACGCACGCTGGTCCTCCATTCTCGCTGGCAGACGCAAGGTACAGGCGGAGGAACCTGCATGAGCGACAAACTCCGTGTTCTCGTCATCTCGCACGCTCACCCGTCGATTTCGCTGGGCGGGGGTGAAATCGCTTCCTACAATCTGCACAAGGGTTTGAACAGCATTACCGATGTGCAGTCCGTCTATCTGGCGCGAACCGCCCACCCGATCCCCCGGCATGGCACAACGGCGCTCATGAGCATGCGGCGCGCCAGCGACGAAATCCTGTTCCATGCCGACGAATACGACCACTTCTATCTGTCGAACAAGAACACTGATGAAATCCGCCGTGACCTGCTGCGCTTTGTCCGCGACTTCGACCCGGACATCGTGCATTTCCATCACGTTCTAGGCCTCGGGCTTGAAACGCTCTATGCCATCCGTGAGGCGCTGCCAGACCGCATCATTCTGGTGACGTTTCATGAATTCCTGTCCATCTGCAACAATGATGGCCAGATGGTCAAAGCTGGCACCTCCAAGCTCTGCAACGAGGCGTCCCCTATCGACTGCCATGCCTGCTTCCCGCAAATACCGCCAGCGCGTTTTCTCAAGCGCGAGCGCTTTGTGCGTGGCATGCTGGAACTGGCCGACGCATTCGTGTCGCCGAGCGAGTTCCTTGCCAACCGCTATCTCGAATGGGGCCTCAATCCTGACAAGATGGCGGTCATCGAGAACGGCGTCGCCATCCGCGATGTTACCCCTCCGCGTGAGCTGACCGGCCCGAACCCGCGTCGCAGCCGGTTCGCCTTTTTCGGTCAGATCAACCCGTTCAAGGGGATAGACGTTCTGGTCGATGCCGTATCGCGTGTACCGGAACAGGTCTGGGGTGAGGATTCCCGATTGATGATCTTCGGCGGCAATCTGGAAAAGCAGCCGCCCGCTTTTCAGGAGCGCATGCAGAAGCTGATTGAAGAGGCTGGCCCGCGCGTACGTTTCTATGGTGCTTACCAGAATGCTGAAATGCCACGCCTCATGCAGTCGGTCGACTGGGTGGTCATGCCTTCGATCTGGTGGGAAAACTCACCCATTGTCATTCAGGAGGCACTGCATCATCGCCGCCCGGTCATCTGCTCGAATATTGGCGGCATGGCCGAGAAAATCCGCGATGGCGAAGACGGCCTGCATTTCCGTGTTCGCAGCGCCGAGGATCTGGCCGACCGCTTTACAGAAGTGCTGAGCGAGCCGAGCATATGGGACAGGTTGCATCATTCCATCCGCAATCCGGTCCACTATGTCGACTGCGCCAGGGAACATCTCGATCTCTATAAACGACTGCGGGAGTCAAAACCGCGCAGACAGAAACCGGCAGTTACGCAAACTGCTCTTTCTCAGGCAAGCTGAGCCTGGCTTGACCTTAGTGAAACAGAAGGAAGACCGTATGGCACGCGCCCTCGTCATGATCCCTGCGGGAGAAGTGTACGATCACGACAATGTCCGCTGGTATCGTCACACCGACGTTCAGGGCAGCATCAATCACTATCACAATATCGGCGATGCCTTCGTTTTCGAGTCGTCGTTGAAGCTGATGAATTACGAAAAGGCTTCCGAACTTCCGATCACCAATTTCTCACCTGAGAAGATCGATCAACTGCGCGAAGAATATGATTATGTGATCCTGCGCGGCTCGAACTATATCAACAAGGATATGAACTGGCGTGACACGATCCCGGTCTTGCAGCGGCTGAAACTGCCGGTCATTGCATTCGGCGTTGGGGCCCAAGCACCGGTCAGAGGGGAAATACAGCTTTCCGAAGAGACCAAGGCGGTCCTGCGCATCATTGCAGATTCCACGACGTCCATCGGTGTGCGCGGCGCTTATACCGCTCAGGTGCTGAACGATATCGGCATCCGCAATGTCCGGATCGTCGGCTGCCCGACCGCATTTCGTCGCAACAACCAGCATTTGCGTATCAAGTTGCCGCCGCTCGAAAACGTTGCCCAGGTCGGTGTTACGGTTCGCCGCGAGGTTTCACCTGCCTATGCGCAAGACATAGAACAATATCTGACCCGTCACCGTGACCTCATCAAATCCATGGCCGCACGCTTCGATGTAACGTTGATGGCGCAGGGCGAAGTCGATGAAAAGAAAATGGTCTTCGGCACTGCGGAGCAGAAGGAGGAGGCCATTGCTGCCCTCAAGAATCATCGTTGGACAGCGGACTGGTATTTCGACGAGACGATAGAAAACCTCTATCGCCATCGTATGTTCTATTCAGATGTCGTTGCTGATTACGAGGAACTGGTGCGCAGGCAACAGCTCGTTCTCGGTTATCGCCTGCATGGTAATCTGATGGCGCTGGCCAATGGCGTACCGTCCATCTATTTCACCTATGACAGCCGCACGGCCGAATTCGCCGAGACCTACAAGATACCAAGCTATGACGTCTTCAGCGACAAGCCTTTCCAACTGGAAGACTATTGGGATCAATCGCTGTTCGATAAATATAACCGGGCATGGTTCGAGACTTATGCCGAGATGAAGCAGTTTCTTGATGAAAATGGTGTCGACAACAAGATGACCGACACCGGACTGCCCATAGCGGAGTTGAAGGTCGCGTAAGATTTAGTTCTTTGGCAGTTGGGCGGAACCCTTGCTCTTCTGCTCTTCTGCCAGAAGCGACCATGCGGCGATGAACATCGCGGCAATCAGGGGCCCGACCACAAATCCGTTGATCCCGATCAATGAAATACCGCCGACAGTGGATATGAGGACGACATAATCCGGCATGCGGGTGCCTTTTCCAACGAGAGGCGGACGCAGAAGATTATCAACTAGTCCGATCACGAATACACCGACGAAAACCAGAATTCCGCCGCTGACCCATTCTCCGCTTGCAAAGAACCACGCCGCTGCCGGTACCCAGACCAGTGCAGCGCCGACTGCTGGCAGCATGGAGAGAAACGTCATCAATACGCCCCAGAGCAAAGCCGCCTCGACGCCCAAGGACCAGAAAGTCACGCCGCCGATCGTACCCTGAATGATGGCAATGATGATATTGCCCTTCACGGTGGCCCGGATGACAGCGATGAACTTTTCCAGAAACTGCCGCGTATAATCATCGTTGAGCGGAATGGCCTGCCTGATCTTGCGCCCAAGATCCACACCGTCGCGGAAAAGGAAGAACAGCAGATAGAGCATGATGCCGAAGCCGATGAAGAATTGCAGCGTGTTCTGGCCGAAGCTGACCAGCTTTCCCGCAAAAAGCTGACTGCCCTGCATAATCGCAGAAGATATACGCGCCCGCCATTCCGCGAAATCGCCCAGCTCGAATCGGGTGAGCCACTCCTCCAGTGAATCCGGCAAGGCGCCCAGAATCCGTGAGATATAGCTGTTCAGATCGAACTCCCGACTGCTCAGGCGTTGATAGAGGGAATTCCCCTCCTGTACCAGCGAGCCGAAAATTGCGAGCATCGGAATGATGACCAAACAGATGCACATCAGCACCGAAAGCAAAGCGGCAATATTCTTTCTGCCACCAAGCAGACGTTCAAGCCGCTGCTGTACCGGCGAGAAAACCACGGCCAGGATAACTGCCCAGAGAACTGCCGAATAATAAGGCAGCAGAAGCCATGCAAAGGCGATAGTGACCAGTGCCAGTAAAATATAAAAGCTCGCGCGCTGGACGGACATAATCACCTGCTGCAGATTTCCGGGTCAGGAAACCCTGCCCGGAAAACCATTCCAATTCAATAGAGAAGCACAAGCCGAGCGGTTCAGGCCGCTTTTAGAGGCGCCAGTTTTTCGTTGGGGAGTGAACGCGCAAGCGTGCTCAGAAGATCGCTTTGCGACACCAAACCGATAATGCGGCGCATTTCGTCAACGACCACGACAGCGTGCGCCAATCCATCGGTCAGGCTGGGCAAAAGGCTCATCGCCGGATCGGTTTGCGAAGCGGTTGGAGCCTCCACGATATAGTTTCTGAAATCATCGCCCGGATGCATCAATTCCCGCAGGCCGACCACGCCTTTCAGTCGGCCATCGAGCCCACGCACTGGCAATGTCATGAGATTATGACGCAGGATCAGCTCGCGCGCCTGGCTCGCCGTTGCGTCTTCATCGATGCTGACGACATCGCGAGACATGATGTCGGCACAGGTCAGGTCACCGTGGGAACGAATGGACACTTCAAGCTCCACCTGCCGCAGCAGACGTCCAAGATCGTTGCGATCGATATCGAAGCTCTCATCCAGAGCAAGCAAGGCGTGATCAATATCTTCCTCGCGGATACCCATCCGGACCGAAGGCGGCAAATCTTCGGTGCTGTGCTTGTTTACAGGAACGGCAGCGGCCACGTGCGGATATTTCCGGCGCGACAGTTTGTGGAACAGGATACCAAGGCCAACGAGAAGGCACGAATTCAGCGCAACCGGCACAAGCGGAAACAGCAATCCCCACTTGGCAACTGCGGAACCACCCAGAACTGCAGTCAGCGCCGCTGCGCCGCCGGGCGGATGGAGGCTGCGGGTAACCGACATTGCCGCGATGGCAAGCGCCACGCCAAGGCCGATCGCCAAAGCCGGATCATCAACGAACTGGGTGACGGCCAGCCCCACAAAGGCTGAAATCGTGTTGCCGCCGATGATCGACCATGGTTGGGCCAGCGGACTTGTTGGAACAGCAAAGAGCAGAACGGCCGAAGCGCCGATTGGTGCTACGATCAAAGGCAGATGCGGACCGCTCCCCAGCAACATGCTCGATATGAAACCGGTTAGCGCAATACCGATCAGGGCGCCAAGGCAACCAATCGAACGTTCTCGCAGCGTTGCACCGGCAAGAACCGGCTTGAACAGCCGGAACGCGCGCGACTGGTGTTGTTCTGGATTTCTTTGGGTCATTCCGTCAATCAGGCCGATGATAGGGAAGCTTCAACGAAAGCCCGTTGAAGCTAAAGACTGTTCTCTTGGGGGTGAGACAATATCCTGCCCTTGCCGGATTCGAACAAGAAAGCAAATCCGTATCCGCGTGTCAGAAGGGAAAAATCGTTCCCCGTTCATCAACTCATCGAGAACAAAGGTCTCAACGCCATCTCAAGCCCGAGAATCATAAGGCCGATCAGAAACCATCGACGGAAGTTTTCCGGTCGGATCTTGCGGCGGCAAGCCTGCCCTATGAACATGCCGACCAGTGAAGGAACGACCGCCAGAACGGACACCAGCAGGAGATCGTGTGAATAGGCCTGCCTGCTAGAAAGCCCGAGCGCAAGTGCGGCGGTGGAGACAGTGAAGGAAAGCCCGAGCGACTGTACGAGATCGTCTTTTCTGAAACCCAGCGATTGCAGATAAGGCACAGCCGGAATGACGAATACTCCCGTTGCACCTGCAATCAAGCCAGTCAACAGCCCGATGGCAGGAGACAGCGAGCGCTCAAGCCTTTCTGGCACCTGCAACTGGCGGGCAAACAACGTATAGGCTGCGTAGATAACAAGCGAGGAACCCAGCATCGATGTGGTGACTGCAATGTTTCCGCCAACCAGAACCGCAGTTCCCGCAATGGTCCCGACTGCAATGGCAATCATCATGCTCCAGAGTCGAAGCATAAGCTGGCCGAAGCTAGGCCCCACCAGAAGTTGCCAAAGATTGGTGATGAAGGACGGAATAATCAGCAGGCTTGCCGCTGCAAGCGGTGATATCAGCGCGCCCAATACGCCCATCGCGACCGTGGGCAGTCCCATTCCCGTCACGCCTTTGACAAAGCCAGCACCGAGGAATGTAACCGCAATCGTCAGGATCAAGGAGAAAGAATAAGTCATACCCCTGCTATAGAGACTTGGTCATCGGACAGAATGCGGAAGTTCCTTATCCTGCCTTCGGCTTTCCCATAGGCAGAGTTTGCGCTAACATCGCTTATGCGTTTTGATCTTACCGACCTTCGCCTCTTCCTCGCCGTCGCCGATACCGGTAGCATCACCCATGGTGCGGCTGAAGTCGGCCTGTCGCTTCCAGCAGCAAGCGAGCGCCTGCGCGACATGGAGGCGACGGGGCAAGTCTTGCTTCTGGAGCGTGGACGACGCGGCGTTGCCCTTACCGAAGCGGGAGAAGCGCTTACTCATCATGCAAGGGCAGTGATGCGGCAGATGGCGGACATGCATAGTGAATTGGGTTTGCACGCCAAAGCCATGCGAACAGCCATTCGCGTCGCGGCGAATACCGCTGCCATCACCGAATATCTACCGGTAAGGCTCGCGAGCTGGATGGCTGATAATCCCCGCATTGATGTGGAACTGAAAGAACGGCAGAGCAGCGATATTGCCCGGTCCGTTTTGCGCGGTTTCGTTGAAATCGGCATTCTATCGGATGCCGTAGAAACGACCGGGTTGGAACTCGTTCCCTTTGCGACAGATCATCTGATGCTGATCACGGCCAGACATCATCCCTTGGCCGAGCATAAGCGGGTGAGCTTCTCCGATCTTCTGCAGGAACAATTCATCGGCCTTTCCTCTGGCGCTTTGCAGGAACACCTAGAAGTTCAAGCAACACGGCTGGGCGGCAGACTTAAAATCAGGACGAGGCTCCGCACTTTCGAGGGCGTCGGCAATATGGTTGCTGCCAATGTGGGCATTGCGATCATTCCACAGACGGCTGCACGACGTCTCAGAAGAACACTCCCCATTGCAACGGCAGCAATTGCAGACGCATGGGCAAAAAGAAACCTGGTGATCGCAGTGCGATCTCTGGAAGATTTAACCGCACCTGCAAGAAGCTTTGTCGATCACCTCGCCAAGCAGGTCCGGCCACTCGCGGGCAAAACTGTGCTAGTGGATTGAATTTGACGTTTGATACCCGTCCGATATAGTTCTCGTTTCAAACGTCAAATTCGAAAAATCCACGAGATTCATAAAGTTACTAGTGGTCTTTTTGATTCTGACATTTGCTCGGCGCTCATATCCGAGGGATGCAAATGTCGAAAGCAGACCGCTAGATTAAGCCTCGGTCATAACGTGACCTGCCAGACAATGTGCGTGAACGATTTCGCCGGGCCGTTAAAGCATGATGAGTAAGATACCCAGACTTTGGTAGTATAAGCGCTTTCATTGAAGCTCGGGCATTGGCAAGCCGTCAGGATACATCTACATTCTTTTCAGAATGCACCGGATAATCATGCCGATTCAAGAGCAACATCGGTGTAAAATCTTTTTATTGCAGTGACTTGATAATATCAAATCAGATTGCCCGAAGCGCCCGAAGAGGTGTGGGGAACTAAATTCAGAATACGGGCCAGCCCGCCACAACATAGTCTGGGAGGACGCTATGATGAAGCTTATCGCCACACTGGCGACAACACTTGCTATTTCCACCGCAGCTTTCACCGCACACGCACAAAACTATCCGGAACGGACGATCACCATGGTCGTGCCTTTCGCCGCAGGCGGGCCGACTGACACCGTGACGCGACTTGTTGCTGAATCCATGTCCAAGGATCTCGGGCAGCAGGTGATCGTCGAGAATGTTGGCGGCGCAGGCGGAACACTCGGTGCGGGGCGCGTCGCCACAGCAGACCCCGATGGTTATACGCTGCTGCTTCACCATATCGGCATGGCTACAAGCGCCACACTCTATCGCAAGCTCGCCTATGACACGCTGAATGCGTTTGAATATGTCGGCCTCGTCACGGAAGTTCCGATGACAATCGTTGCGCGCAAGGACCTTGAACCGACCGACCTCAAGGGACTGATCGAGTATGCCAAGGCCAACAAGGATACCGCAACGGTCGCCAATGCCGGTATCGGCGCAGCATCGCATCTGTGCGGCATGCTGTTCATGAGTGCGATTGAAACTCCGCTCGTCACAGTTCCTTACAAGGGGACAGGCCCGGCCATGACCGATCTGCTCGGCGGGCAGGTCGACATTATGTGCGACCAGACCACAAATACGACGAAGCAGATTCAGGCAGGCACGATCAAGGCTTACGCCGTCACCTCGCCCGAACGCCTGGAAGTGCTGAAAGACCTCCCAACCACCAAGGAAGCAGGCCTGGACGGTATGGAAGTGGGTATCTGGCACGGCATATATGCGCCCAAAGGAACCCCGGCAGAAATTACCGAGCGTCTTTCGAAGTCGCTTCAGGTGGCTCTGAAAGACCAGAACGTGGTCGCCCGCTTCGCCGAACTCGGCACAAAGCCGTCACCGGATTCCGATGCAACACCGGCAGCGTTGAAAGCAAAGCTCGAATCCGAGGTCGCACGCTGGAAGCCGGTCATCGAAGCCGCCGGGCAATACGCAGACTGACCGTATCGCAAGCAATCAAGGTGTGTCGTTTGACGCGCCTTGATTGTCGTTTTCCCTTTGTTGCGCATCAAAATCGCAGCCACAGGATAAGTGACCGACTTCACATGCCGGGCATCCGGCATAGCCCTTTCAACGGCAAATCCGAAAGATGATTGGCCCATGAACGAGCCCTCAAGAAAATTTTCAATCGACCCGACCAACGGATTGTGCGGCGCCCTTCTCGCACTGACCGGCGCTTTTTTCGCCTACCAGTCGCTAGGTCTGGACATCGGCACATCGCTTCGCATGGGACCGGGATATTTCCCGCTTGTCCTGTCGGGTGTCCTGATCCTGCTTGGACTGGTCATTCTCGTCCAGGCTACACATGTATCTGGCGAACCAATGGGGCCGATTGCTTGGCGCGGCCTGTTCTTCATTCTGCCTGCCCCGATATTCTTTGGCCTGACCGTGCGCGGCCTCGGTTTCGTGCCGTCGCTGTTTCTGACCTGCCTCATCGCCTCGTTCGCCTCGATGCGCATGAAACCGCTTGCTGCAATCATTCTAGCTGCTGCAATCACGGTCTTCTCCGTCATTGTGTTCAGTTACGCGCTCGCGCTGCCCTATCAGCGTTTCGGGCCCTGGTGGCCATTCTAAGGGGGCATGAGCATGGAACTTTTCAACAATCTCGCGCTTGGCTTTTCAACCGCATCGACGCTTGCCAATCTTGGGTTCTGCCTCATCGGTGTGCTGCTTGGCACATTGATCGGCGTCCTGCCTGGCATCGGCGCTACGGCCACAATCGCCATGCTTCTTCCGGTCACGTTCCAGATCGGTGATCCGGTTTCTGCACTCATTATGCTCGCTGGCATCTATTACGGTGCCCAGTATGGCGGTTCGACAACCGCAATTCTCATCAACATGCCGGGGGAATCCTCATCCGCCGTGACCGCCATCGACGGCTACCAGATGGCGCGCCAAGGGCGAGCCGGTGCAGCACTTGCAATTGCAGCAATCGGTTCATTTTTCGCCGGTACTGTTTCCACCTTTCTGGTAGCGGTATTCGCTCCGCCGCTGACTGAAATTGCCCTGAAATTCGGCTCCGCTGAATACTTCTCGCTGATGGTCGTCGGGCTGGTGTCGTCTGTGGCGCTTGCTCACGGTTCGATCATCAAGGCACTGGCGATGGTCGTTCTGGGGCTTCTGCTCGGTCTTGTCGGCACGGACATCTACACCGGAGCACCACGATTCACGCTTGGGATTACGGAATATGCCGACGGGCTCAACTTCGTCGCAGTTGCGGTCGGCGTGTTCGGTATCGCCGAAATATTGCGCAATCTTGAAAGCGAGCATACGCGCGAAGTGCTGATGGCGAAAGTCACAGGGCTGATGCCGACGCGCGACGATTTCAAGCGCATGACAGCGCCGATCCTGCGTGGAACCGCCATCGGCTCGGCACTTGGCATCCTGCCGGGTGGTGGAGCCATCCTGGCATCCTTTGCTTCATACACAGTGGAAAAGCGCATCTCCAAAACGCCGGAGGAATTCGGCAGAGGTGCGATTGCAGGCGTTGCAGGACCGGAATCCGCCAATAATGCCGGTGCGCAGACATCCTTCATTCCCATGCTGACGCTTGGAATTCCAGCCAATCCGGTCATGGCATTGATGATCGGCGCCATGATTATTCAAGGCATTGTGCCCGGTCCGAATGTTGCGGCAGAACAGCCTGCGTTGTTCTGGGGCGTGATCGCGTCGATGTGGATCGGCAATCTCATGCTTATCGTCCTGAACCTGCCGTTGATCGGTTTATGGGTGAAGCTCCTGACAGTGCCTTATTATGTGCTGTTCCCCATCATCATGACCTTCTGTTCTATCGGCGTTTATAGCGTCAATTCGAATGTCTACGATCTCTACGCAGTCGCCTTTTTTGGCTTTATCGGCTACCTGCTGGCCAAACTGCGCTGCGAACCGGCTCCTCTGCTGCTTGGCTTCGTTCTCGGCCCGTTGCTGGAGGAACACCTGCGTCGCGCCATGATCTTGTCACGCGGCGACCCGGCAACATTCTTCACCCGGCCAATCAGCGCCATTCTGCTTGCCATAGCTGCAGCCGTTCTCGTGGTCGTGCTGCTTCCATCGGTACGCAAGAAGCGCGACGAGGTGTTTGTCGAGGAGAGCTAACATAGATTAAGCCAAAAGATGACGATAGAACATTGATATGCTATAGGAGCTAAGGGCTTAGCCGGGGGCTTGGATTGTCGTTTGAATCGCCAGCACAGAGGGAGGTGTTATGGCGGACGGACAGCGTCGAAGCATCCGGCAGCGACTGGCTGCCATCGTCATCGCAGGTATCGGCACGGCTGCCGCAAGCGTATTCTCCTACGCAACGGCTATCTATGAAGCAGCCAATCCCGAACCCATGCGCGAGGTGAGCCCCGGCGAGACGGTCGATACCGGGCGCTGGCATGTGGCCGTCACTGAGGCACGCTTCGGCCCTGTTCCGCCAACCGGCGTGAAACCTTACGAACCCAAGAACTACCTCATGGTCGATGTCAGTCTCGACAATCGTTCCGCATCTTCAGCCTATGCGTCGCGAAAGCTTCTGACCCTCGACCCGCCGAACCCGGCTCTGACCGATCCAACTTTCTATATCATCCGCGACAAGTGGATTGCTGGCCGGGTCAATCCCGGCATGCCCGAAAAGCTGACGGCGGCGTGGGAATGGCCGCAAGGCGAAGCTCCGCCCCAGGAAATTCGCCTCCTCATTGGCAGCGAAATCTACAAGAAGCGGGATAATCTCTATGGGGCCTCTACATGGCTCGATCGGGACCCCATCGCCGTCATTCAATTGCCAGTACGTATATCATCCGCCGAGGGCGAAGGATGACAGGCTGGCTCAAGAGCGCCGTCATGTTATGCGTGGCCATCGCCGCGCTTTACGGCATGCAGCATTCAACCCCTTATTACAGCAATATTTTTTCCTCGGTAACCGTTGAAGGAAAGCAGGGCAAGCCAGCAGAAACCAGCCGTTTCGTCGTCGGCATTGTCAATGCCTATCGAACCCGGCAAGTGACGACACCTGGCATCGGGAACACTCATGTTTATGATACGGACGGCGAATGGCTGGTCATCGAAGCGGCTGCGAAAGCAAAGATCGAAAGCCTTGGCCTCGCATCTGTTGAATGGCTTGGGCCGAATGGTATCCGCTATGCCATGAGCAGCCGTCCGACCTATGCACCCGGCATAGTCGGCTCCGAGCGATTGGAGCCAGGAATTCCGCGTCCAATCTTGATGGTGTTTGAATTGCCGCGCGACCAGATCGCAGGCGGAAAGCTGCTGATTGCCGAATCTTCAATGACACCTCTTTCAGAACAGGTGCAGATCAGCATGAATCCCACGGCACAGGGCAATGTCAGCCGGTCAATCGCGATCAAACGCATGGGGACCATCATGCCCTGGGAATTGGAGGTCAGCCAATGAGTGAAGCGACCTCTTCAGGCGAGCGGAAGTCGTTCTGGATATGCCTTGCCCTTCTGATTATCGCCCTGCCCCTTGCCGTTTTCGTTCGTTCCGACGGCGGTTTATTGCGATGGATAGAGCAGAAGCTGCAAGAGCCGGTTATCGTGCCCCGTGGCGATGTGCAGGCTTATGGAGGCGGCAACTGGAAACTAGTCGCGCTGGACAGGTTTCCGGGCACATTGCCGGAAACAAACATTGTGCTCGCTGAAATCGAAGTGACTGTTCAGGATGCCGAACAATTGAAACAGATGATACCCTGTTTCATGACCGTGACGGACACTGAGGACCGCCGCTGGTCGACATTATATGTATCCAACCAAACAATCCAGAAACTGAAACCGGAAGCCGCCGACAAGCCGAAATGTTACGATCTGGCCAATGAAAACGGCAGCGCCCCAGTTCGTATCGTCGAGAGCTTTCTTGTACCGGCAGATGCTGGAGAGCTTTCGCTATTGCTCACTATGCTTGGGAAACAACCTGAGCATCTGGTTCTGAAATAGCCCTGCTCTTCTGGCTTACCAACGCATATTCGAGAACTGCGGCTAGAAGCGCAATACGTATTGCATCAAGCAGAATGCCGCCATCAAGCTCCGTCGGGTTACCGATAAAAATAACCAGAACATTGGCAACACGTTGCCAGATTTCGATATCGTATGGTCCGAGATAATGGGTCGTGCTGTACCAGATCCACGCACCGATCCAGCTTATCGCACGATAAAGAACGACAAACGACAGCAGGGTTCCGAGCCCCGCCCCGGCGACCAGTTTCAGGCAGGTCCAGACGGGCCGGTAACGGCTGCGATAACCGCCCAGATAATGCGCGGCGAAGTCGCTCAGCCACTTCCGGAAGGTTGTTCCGCGAGATGGGGCTGGCGGCACAGGCGCATTCTTGGCGGACAGATCATAGCCGTAGATGATAGCGGCCATAACCAGCCAGACCATCGGCAAGAGCGCGTAGAAGAACAGATTTTGCGTCTGTACCCAGAAGCTCGGTTGCTGGAACTCCACAGGCACGAAATTTTCGGCGGCGTATGCGCTCATCGAAAACCATGCCGCACTGACATCGAAACTGTCGAGCAGAGACCCGGCCCCGATCCAATGAATGAGATCGTCTTTCCACTTGTCGAGTGCAAACAGACCGATGAATATCCAGCTTGCATCCGCAGCGACAATGAGCAGCCGCAACCATGGCGATTGAACTTTTTCATTGGCGCGTTTGGCAATCCAGCGGATCAGCCAGCAGACGAAAATTGCCGCTATCAGGCTGCCGGAGCGCACCAGGTCGAATATGTGCATCTTTTCGCCAAAGGCAGTGCGCTCAAAAGCAAGCCGGGAATATTCGCGAACCGTATCGCCGAGAAAACCCCATGCGGCGTAATAGGCGAAGAACGGCAAGATGACGGCCGCCGTCACCATCAGCATGCGGTCTGCCCTGCGATCGTCGGGCGAAGATGCAGTATCTCCTACGGTCGCCGTCTGACGCAACGAAGCGAGCGCAGGTAATCCAGGCCGCAGCGTGGCGAACATCGTCACCACCACAAGCAACTTGACCAGCACGACCAGCGAAAGAACGACCATTCCGGCGAGCGGAAAATATCCGCCCGCGCTCACCGCAGCATCGAGCAGCAGGTCGCGCGCAATATAGCCCAGCGTACCGATAAGCAACAGCTGGGGCCAGAACCGAGCCAGAAGACGGGCTGTCAGAGCGAGCAGACCGCCGATATCCTTGAGCATCGTCATGGCCGCAATTTAGCAAGCTGATTGGTAGGGCTCAATATATTTTATTTACCTAATATATAGACTGACACTTATCCGCGCCGCGTGCCGGACGATACAATGTCGAGATAGACGGCAAGAACAAGAATGCTGCCCTTGATGATCTGCTGCCAGAACGTATCGACACCGAGCATGGACATGCCGTTATCGAGGCTCGACATGATGAGCGCGCCGACCAGTGCGCCAAGCACCGAGCCAACCCCGCCGCGCATGGAGGTGCCGCCGATAAAGCATGACGCAATGGCGTCGAGCTCGCCGCCCATGCCCGCCGAAGGCGTGCCCGCTGCGAGGCGCGAGGTTGTTGTCAGACCAGCCACCGCCGCCATCAGTCCCATCAGAGCGAAGACCGCCATCTTGACGAAATTGACGTTCACGCCGGAAAAGCGTGTCGCTTCTGTGTTGGAGCCGACCGCATAGATGTGGCGACCGAACACGGTTTGTTTTGCGATCACGGTGAAGACACCGAGGATCACCAGCAGGATCAAGACCGGAACCGGCACACCCTGATAGCTGTTGAGGATCAGGATGAAGCCAAGGATCAGGACACCGATACCCAGAAGCCTTGCGACTTCCATCCCGGAAGTAAGCGTCTGGAGATTGTGCTTGCGCTTGCTGGCCCGCGTGCGCAGCGTCATCAGGATCAGCACACCGAACAGCGCAATGGCGCAGAGATTGCCAAGCCAGCCCGGTAGATAACCCTGCCCGATATATTTGAACTCCGGCGAGATCGGCGCAATGGTGACGCCACCCATGATGCCAAGCACGATACCGCGAAACACAAGCTGGCCGCCAAGCGTGACGATGAAGGACGGTATGCCGAGATAGGCAGTCAGCCAGCCGTTAAAGGCGCCAAGCGCCACACCGAGAACCAGAACCGTGCTGATCGTCGCCCATAATGGCCATCCGTAGATCACGTCGAGGACAGCGGCGACGCCGCCCAAAAGCCCTAACAGCGCGCCGACCGAAAGATCGATTTCGCCAGCAACGATGACGAAAACCATCGCAGATGCGAGCATTCCGGTAATGGCCATCTGGCGCAGGAGATTGGAGAAGTTGCGTGCAGTCAGGAACTGCGAACGCCCCATCTCGGGATCATAGGTGAGGATCGCAAACAATGCCCAGATGAGCGCAACCACTATCAGCAGCGCGACAATCTTATAATCCGCCAGAAACTTCCGAAGGCTTTTGCCCGTCAATGTCATATCATGCACCGGTCAAATTTGAGCATTTCCAGCAAAGATGTGAAACGGTTTTGCATAAGGAAAATGCGTGAAAACAAAGAGTTATTCGAGGATCAGGCCGCATTGGTTGTCGGTTTGCCGATTGCGGCGGCAAGCACCTTCTCCTGGGTAAGATTTTCATTGGGGAAATCACCACGCAGCCTGCCCTCGCCGATCACGAGAACACGGTCGCTGATGCCGAGAACTTCCGGCATTTCGGAAGAGACCATCAGCACTGCGACACCCTGTTTCGCGAGCGCGAAGATCAGTTTGTAGATTTCATATTTCGCGCCGACATCGACGCCCCGCGTCGGCTCGTCCAGAATGAGCACCTTGGGGTCCGGCAGCATCATCTTCGACAGCACCGCCTTCTGCTGGTTTCCACCGGACAAGGATGCGATTTCCAGCATTGGATCGGCCGTCTTCACCTTGAGGCGCAGAATTTCGCGCTGGATCGTGGCCAGTTCCGCTTCCTTGTCGAGCAATCCGCGCAAGGAGAACCGATCCAGCACCGAGACCGTCATATTATAGCCCACCGGCATGATCGGCAGGATGCCATCCTTCTTGCGGTCCTCCGGCACCATGCAGATGCCTTGTCGAACCGCATCGCGCGGTGTGCGGATTTTCAGTTCCCGGCCTTCCAGAAAGACCTGCCCCTCATGCGCTCCGGGCCAGACGCCGAACAGGCTGGACACCAGTTCCGTCCGCCCCGCGCCCACAAGCCCGGCAATGCCGAGGATTTCCCCGCGCCGAAGCGCAAACGAGACATTGTCGACCACCTTGCGATCGGGATTGGTCACATCCCAGCAATCGATGTTGCGCGCCTCGAAAATGACCTCGCCAATATCGTGCGGCTCGCGCGGAAACAGGTTCTTCATCTCGCGCCCCACCATCATGGTGATGATGGCTGGCGTGGTGAGTTCCGCCATCGGCTTGGTCGCTATATGCGTTCCGTCGCGAATGACCGTCACCGTGTCGGAAATTTCGGCCACTTCATCCAGCTTGTGGGAGATATAGACGCAGGCCATGCCTTGCGCCTTGAAGTCCTTGATGAGATCGAGAAGGACGCGCGTTTCGGATGCCGTCAGCGCCGATGTCGGCTCATCCAGAATGAGCAGCTTCGCATTCTTGTTGATCGCCTTTGCGATCTCGATCAGTTGCTGCTTGCCGCCCGGATAATGATAGACCGGAAGCGCGACATTGATGTCATGGATATTAAGGCGCGCCAGAAGTTCCGTCGCACGCGCATTCATCTGGTCATAATCGATGAAGCCGCCGCTTGTCGGCTCCGATCCCAGAAAGATGTTTTCCGCAACCGAAAGATGCGGCACCATCATAAGTTCCTGATGGATGATGACGATACCCGCGGCTTCCGTATCACGGATGCCCGTCGCCTTCAGTTCCTGACCTTCCCAGAAAATTTCCCCGGTCCAGGTGCCATGGGGATAAACGCCGGAAAGCACTTTCATCAACGTGGATTTGCCCGCGCCATTCTCACCGCAAAGGCCGACACACTCGCCCGCGCGCACTTTCAGGTAGATACCGTCAAGCGCTTTCACGCCGTTGAAGTCCTTACCTATATTGCGCATTTCTAGAAGATATTCGGACATCGCATATGACCTTGCAGTAACACAGCAGAATGAGCCGCCCGGTTTCAAACCACACCATTTTCTGGCGGAAATATTCCGGACAACGCTGTCAAAGACAGCATCGACAAGTCGGTGGGGCCAGAAGCTGGATCATGGTTTCCAGACTTCCGGCCCCACTATTCACGCAGGCTTAAATCGCCGGAACCAATTCCGGCGATACCCATCGGAAAGGCTTACTTCCCGTAGATCTGCTCCTTGGTGTAGAAGCCGTCCTGAACGTAAATGTCGATATTGTCCTTGGTCACGGCAGTCGGCGTCAGCAGAAGCGTGTCGACCTGCTTGCCACCGTTGTCGAGCTTGGAATTGAATTCAGGCTTTTCGCCCTTGACCATCTGGACGGTCAGCTTGGCAGCTTCCGAAGCAATGAGTTTCAACGGCTTGTAGACCGTCACGGTCTGCGTACCGTCGATCAAACGCTTGACGGCGGCAAGGTCGCTGTCCTGTCCGGAAACGGCAGTCTTCCCAGCCAGCCCCTGTGCGGCAAGTGCCTGAATAGCGCCACCGGCGGTGCCGTCGTTCGAAGCGACAACCGCATCGATCTTGTTCTGCGCAGCCGTCAGAGCGTTTTCCATGATGGAGAGCGCTTCAGTCGGGCTCCATTCCTTCACCCATTGCGAGCCAATGACCTTCACCTTACCGGAATCGACAGCTTCCTTGAGCGCCTTTTCCTGACCGGCACGGAGAAGCTTGGCGTTGTTATCCGTCGGCGAGCCGCCAAGGAGATAATAATTGCCTTCCGGCTTGGCCTTCAGGACGGCTTCCGCCTGCATGAAACCGACGCGCTCATTGTCAAACGAGATATAGGCATCAATATCCGCATTGAGGATCAGACGATCATAGGACAGAACCTTGATGCCGGATGCCTTGGCATCAGCCACAACTGCATCGAAGACCTTGGAGTTCATCGGCACGATGACGATGGCGTCAACGCCCTGCGCAATCAGGTTTTCAACCTGCTTGACCTGCTTTTCCTCGTTACCGTCAGCCGACTGCACATTGACCTTGGCGCCCAGCTTTTCTGCAGCCTCAATGAAATAATCGCGGTCACGCGCCCAGCGCTCGACGCGAAGATCGTCGATGGAAAAGCCGATGACCGGATTTTCCGGCGAAGCATAGACCGGCGTGGACGCCATGGCGCCAATGCCCAAAGCTGCGGCAACCAGCGCGCCGGTCAGAAAATTACGACGTTTCATGCAAATCTCCTCCAAACAACACCGGCTCGCTACCGGCTGATACTAATCCGCGCCCCCGAACGTATTCCGCCCCCGGAGTTCGGCACGACAAAACAGCCCACTTTGGAGCTGCTTATTCCTTGAATGGCTGATCCTCCCAAAGGCGTTCTACGCCAAGATCACTCCATCGGGACAGCATGCAAAAGGCACACCGCCCCATCCTCGGAGACCATTGATACGTGAAGAAAAATGAATAGCAAGCATTTTTTGATTTACGTACCTCATTTTTGATCTTATGGTCCGCGTCGAGGAGCGAGGATGAAACCTACAGTCCATGATATAGCCAGAACAGCGGGCGTCAGTCTCGCCACGGTAGACCGTGTGCTGAACGAACGTCCGGGTGTGAGAGCGAAGACGCGCGACCGGGTTATGGCCGCAATGAACACGCTCGGCTATGTGCGCGATGTGGGTGCTGCCAACCTCGCGCGCGGCAAGCTTTATCAGTTCGATTTTATTTTGCCGGACAATGAAAATACCTTCATGCTGAGCCTGCGCGCGGAACTGCAATCCGCGACGGAACGGGCTTTGGCCGAGCGCGTGCGGGTCAATGTCGTGCTTGTCCCCGCCTTCGATGAGGCAGCGCTTGTCGCAGCGCTGGACGATTGCGCCACGCGCAAGCCTGACGGCGTTGCATTCGTGGCGGTCGACACCGATCCCGTACGTGAAGCCTGCGCCCGATTGGATGAACAAGGCATTCACGCCGTCACGCTCGTATCCGATCTCGGACAATCAACGCGAACGCATTATGTCGGCGTCGACAATGGTGCAGCCGGGCGCACGGCAGCGCGGCTTCTGGGGCTTTTCGCGAATGGGACAGAAGGCGCGCTAGCGGTCGTCGCCGGTTCGTTGAAGGTTCGCGATCATCGGGAACGTTTCGACGGTTTTACGGCGGCCATGAAAGCAGACTTTCCGGGCCGCGAGATATTGCCTGTTCTGGAAGGCTTCGATGAAGGCCCGCGTGTGGAAAACCTTGTCGACAAGCTGCTTGACGAGCGTAGTGACATCGCGGGAATTTACAGTCTTGGTGCTGGCAATAGCGGTCTGGTGAAGGCACTCGCCAAACACAGCTCCTATCGACCGCTCGTCATCGCGCATGAACGCGATAACGTGACCTCGAAAGCACTGACAGACGGCATCATCCATGCGGTGCTGGCGCAGGATGCAGGCCATGAAATCCGCAGCGCCATCCGGGTTCTCAAAGCATCTGCGGATCGTCTGGCCATTGTTCCGGGACAGGAACACATCCGCATCGAAATTTTCCTTAAAGACAACCTGCCGCATTTCGTTTGATGCGCGGGCAACAATGCCTTTCCAACAGGAGCAAATATGTATCTCGGGCTCGATCTAGGAACATCCGGTGTCAAGGCGCTGTTGATCGACGACGCGCAGACAGTGATCGGTTCGGCCCATGGTGAACTGGATGTTTCCCGTCCCCATCCGGGCTGGAGTGAACAGGAGCCGGCACATTGGATCGAGGCTTGTCGCACTGCAATCGATGGCTTGCGCACTGCCCACCCAAAGGAGTTTTCAGCTATTGCCGGTATTGGCCTTTCTGGCCAGATGCATGGCGCTACCCTGCTGGACGAACAGGATCAGGTTTTGCGTCCCTGCATCCTCTGGAACGATACGCGCAGCTATCGCGAAGCGGCGAAGCTCGATGCCGATCCGGCTTTTCGCGCCATCACCGGCAATATTGTCTTTCCCGGTTTTACCGCACCGAAGCTGGTTTGGGTTGCCAATAATGAACCGGAGGTTTTTGCGCGCATCCGCAAGGTGCTGTTGCCGAAGGACTACCTTCGCCTCTGGCTGACCGGTGAATATGTCTCCGATATGTCGGATTCAGCAGGTACAAGCTGGCTCGATACCGGTGCACGCCGCTGGTCTCAAGAACTGCTGGACAAGACCGGTCTCGATGAAAACCAGATGCCGCGTCTTGCCGAAGGCACGGACGCAACCGGACAGCTGCGAGCTGAATTTGCCGCAGAATGGGGCATTGCCGGTCAGCCGGTCGTAGCGGGGGGCGCTGGCGACAACGCGGCTTCCGCCTGCGGTATGGGCACGGTCAAGCCCGGCCATGCCTTCGTTTCGCTCGGCACATCAGGCGTGCTCTTTGCAGCAAATGGTGCCTATCAGCCAAAGCCTGAAAGTGCAGTTCATGCCTTCTGCCACGCCCTGCCGGACACCTGGCACCAGATGGGTGTCATCCTGTCCGCGGCAAGCGCACTCGACTGGTATGCACGGCTTGTCGGCAAAACGGCACATGAGCTTGATAGGGAGCTCGGCGACACGGTGAATGCGCCGGGCAGCGCGACATTCCTGCCTTATCTTTCCGGCGAACGCACCCCGTATAACGATGCGAAGATACGCGGCGTGTTTTCAGGTCTGGAACATGAATCCGATCAGCGCGCATTGACGCAAGCCGTTCTGGAAGGCGTTGCCTTTGCGATCCGCGACAATCTCGCCGCGCTGCAATCGGCTGGTACAGATATCAAGTCGTTGACCGCCGTCGGCGGCGGCTCGCGTTCCACTTATTGGCTGAAGGCAATCGCGACCGCGTTGAATGTACCGATTGCCTTGCCGGAAGAAGGCGACTTCGGTGGCGCTTTTGGCGCCGCGCGACTGGGTCTCATTGCGGCCACCGGCGCTGATCCATTTGCCGTCTGCACGCCGCCGCGCACGGAACGCACGATAGAGCCGGAAGCCGCCCTGCTCCCGGCCTATGAGGAAGCCTATCAGCGTTATCACGCCCTTTATCCGGCACTTCACGCCCTCGCCGGTTAGTGACGCTGCCGCAAACAACCAGACATGACGACATTCGAACGGGAGGACACAATGAGCACCGGATTTTTCGGCGACATTCAAAAGGTTAAATATGAAGGACCGGACAGCGACAACCCGCTGGCATTCCGCCACTATAATCCGGATGAAATTGTGCTGGGCAAACGCATGGAAGACCATCTGCGCTTTGCGGTCGCCTACTGGCACAGTTTTGCCTGGGAGGGTGGCGACCCGTTCGGCGGACGCACCTTCGACCGTCCCTGGTATTCCAACGAGCTGGATGCGGCAAAACTCAAGGCCGACGTGGCTTTCGAGTTCTTCTCCCTGCTTGGCGCGCCCTATTATTGCTTCCACGATGCCGATGTGCGGCCCGAAGGACGCAACTTTGCGGAAAACACGCGATATCTCAACGAAATCGTTGATATTTTCGAGAAGAAGCAAGCCGAAACCGGCGTAAAGCTTCTTTGGGGCACAGCCAACCTGTTCTCCAATCGCCGCTATATGGGCGGTGCCGCAACCAATCCCGATCCGGATGTGTTCGCCTTTGCGGCAGCAACTGTGAAAAGCTGCATCGACGCGACGAAACGGCTCGGTGGCGAGAATTACGTGCTCTGGGGCGGTCGCGAAGGCTATGAAACGCTGCTCAACACCGATCTTGGACGCGAACTCGACCAGATGGGACGGTTCCTTAATCTGGTGGTCGAATACAAGCACAAGATCGGCTTCAAGGGCACGATCCTGATCGAACCAAAGCCGCAGGAGCCGACCAAGCATCAATATGATTACGACGTCGCGACTGTCTATGGCTTCCTGAAGCGCTACGGCCTCGAAAACGAGGTGAAGGTCAATATCGAGCAGGGCCACGCCATTCTCGCCGGTCACTCCTTCGAGCATGAACTGGCGCTTGCCCGTGCGCTTGGCATTTTCGGTTCCATCGACATGAACCGCAATGACTATCAGTCAGGCTGGGACACAGACCAGTTCCCGAACAATGTGCCGGAAATGGCACTCGCCTATTATCAGGTCCTGCTTGCAGGCGGCTTCACCACCGGTGGCACGAATTTCGACGCCAAGCTGCGCCGTCAGTCGCTCGATCCGCAGGACCTGCTGATCGGCCATATTGGTGGCATGGATTGCTGTGCGCGCGGGTTGAAAGCAGCCGCCGGAATGCTTGAAGACGGCGCATTGTCCAAGCCGCTCGATGAACGTTATGCAGGCTGGAATGGCGATTTCGGCAAGAAGCTTTTGACAGGTCTCTCGCTGGACCAGATCACGGCTGAAGTCGAAGCGAAGGGCATCAATCCGCAGCCGAAATCCGGACGTCAGGAATATCTCGAAAACGTCGTCAATCGTTACGTTTGAAGCCATTAAATCGACGGATAAAAAAAGGGCGCCACCGGCGCCCTTTCTTCTATAAAATATCGACTTCTAAAGCTTGACCCAGCCACCGTTTTTCTGTGACGAGCGTACGCAGGCATCAATGAAAGCAACGCCCTTCAAGCCGTCATCAACGGTCGGATAAATCACGGCACTATCCGGCTTTTTGCCGTTGCGGTGGGCTTCGATAGCATTGGCCGCTTCCGAATAAATCGTGGCAAAAGCTTCCAGATAACCTTCAGGATGCCCAGCCGGTACGCGGGTCACGCGGGCGCTCGCAGAGCCGACACCGGCACCGCCCCGCGTGATGAGCCGCTTCTGTTCGCCAAAAGGCGTGAACCAGAGATAGTTCGGGTCTTCCTGCGCCCATTCAATGCCGCCCTTTGTGCCATAGACGCGCAGGCGCAGCGCATTTTCATTGCCGGGCGCAACCTGACTGCACCAGAGCATGCCCTTGGCACCACCCGCAAAACGCAGCATCACATGCGCATTATCGTCCAGGCGACGTCCCTCGACAAAACTGTCGAGATCGGCGGCAAGGCTGTCGAGTGTCAAGCCGGTTACGAACGAGGCGAGATTGAACGCGTGCGTGCCGATATCGCCGGTCGCGCCGCCTAGCCCCGATTGTGCCGGATCGGTGCGCCAGACAGCGCCCTTGGCACCTGTCGCTTCCACCGCTTCGGTCAGCCAGTCCTGCGCATATTCCACCTGTACGACACGAAGATCGCCAAGATCGCCATTAGCGATCATCTCGCGCGCCTGCCGCACCATCGGATAGCCCGTGTAATTATGCGTCAGAACAAACAAGGCACCGCTTTCATCGGCGACCTTTTTCAACTTCTTCGCATCGGCAAGCGTCGAGGTCAGCGGCTTGTCGCAGATGACGTGAATGCCGCGCCGCAGAAACTCCTTGGCAGCTTCATAGTGAACGTGGTTCGGCGTTACGATGGAAACGGCTTCAATGCCGTTTTTCAGCCGCGCCTCACGAATGGCCATGTCCTTGTAGCTGGAATAAATGCGATCTTCGGCCAGCCCCAGCTCGCGCCCCGAGGCCTGCGCCTTTTCCGCCGATGACGACAAAGCGCCTGCCACCAGTTCAAACCGGTTGTCGAGACGCGCCGCCATGCGGTGCACGCCGCCGATAAACGCGCCAGCCCCACCGCCCACCATGCCGAGGCGGATACGGGGAGCAGCAATTTCCGTAGTTTTAGCTTCGATGGTCATTGCGTCCTCATAATCCAAGCATGCGGCGATTGGCAGCGTCATCGGTGCCGCCGGCTGCGAAATCGTCAAATGCCTTGTCGGTGACGCGGATGATGTGCGCCTTGACGAACTCCGCGCCTTCACGCGCTCCATCTTCGGGATGCTTCAGCGCGCATTCCCATTCGACCACGGCCCAGCCGTCAAAGTCGTTCGCGGCCATCTTGGAGAATACCGCGCCGAAATCCACCTGCCCGTCACCGAGCGAGCGGAAGCGGCCTGCACGGTTGACCCAGCCCTGATAGCCGCCATAGACGCCCTGTCGCCCGGTCGGATT
>Ga0182737_1000989_pt1 | contig 31552 bp, 26 predicted proteins | sample eDN5th30CBELigOP_FD_128878 | JGI IMG/M metagenome (GOLD analysis project Ga0182737, IMG submission 128878) | Enriched Organic Plus compost microbial communities from Emeryville, California, USA - eDNA 5th pass 30_C BE-Lig OP (version 2) (version 2) ... | reverse complement strand
TTTTTGGAAAAGAACCGAATTGATCGACCTCTACTTGAAATGTCATTTACCATGAGCCACGGGCGATATGTCTCTTTTTCTCCCTTTCCTCGACCCTCAGCCAGGAAGCGTTGAAATTTCGCCTTTGTCCATTCTGAACTTCTTGTCACTGTTACCACCCTCAAACTTTCTAATAATTCAAAGTTGTCTTTGAGTTTCTCTTATTTATTTAATCCATCTCATCCCCTCATCGCTTAATGTAAAAATCACGAAGTTCCAAAATGTCATAAAGACTTAATTTTGATATTTCCTCATCACTCTTCCGAACATAGCCTTCTTGTATAAGTCCACTATTCAATAACTCGATAGATACCAACTCTCTCCACTTCTCATACATGCCGACTCGTCTATTAACATCCTGTCGATCCTTAACATATGCAATAGCGGCATCTATTTTATATCTCCCAAGCATATCGTCAATCAACCTCTTAACCACCAAATATGTGATATCCTTTTCCAATTTAATCACCTCTTCAAATTTGAAGTCCATCGACTGCCCGTTGTTTATCTTCAGCATTACTACTAACATAAAAACGGTAGACAGTATCTATAGAGCTATGCCCACTTAATAAAGCTACTGTTTTGGGATCTACTCCACTCTTGATTAATTGAGAGCAGAAAGTATGTCGAGCTGAGTGTGGGTTTACTCTTTCTTCCAATCGAGCTTTCCTACTGTACTTGTCTAATATTTTATTAATGGCTAACCTACTCAATGGTCCTCGCTGACCGATTAGTAACTTATTAGTTTGGCCATGTGGTCTGACTTCCAGGTATTCTTTTATTGCAGTAACTGCGGCGGCATTTAAGTTAACCTTTCTGGATTTTCTTCCTTTCCCGCTTCTAATAAGTACATGACTGTAATTGTTCTTCCCATTGCGATCTGTCAAAAATAAATCTTCTAAATCAATAGAAATCATCTCAGAGCACCTAATTCCTGTCCCAAACAACAGATAGTAGATAGCAATATCACGTTTGTTGTTTTCTGACTCAATAGATCGTTTAAATCGATACAGCTCTTGTTTTTCCACAACTTTTACTTCATGATCATAATCAAGCGTATGTTTTAGCAACACCTTCTTTAATTGAATCCCCTCTTTGCAAATGCCCTGTTCAAACAAGTACCTTTGAAATAAAACAATGCTCTTTAGTTTTCGATTAATGCTGGTGGCTTTTAGCTTTTTTTGAAGGTTTAAGTATTGACGGTACTCTCGAACATCAGTTTCGGTTATGGTATCAGAGTCATATCCGAGCGTATCTCTCAACCAACACTTAAATTGTTTGATATCAGTTTGATACGCCTCAATTGTGAGTGGGCTTTTTCCTTCTCGATATAATTCCTCAATAAACTGATTTAGCAAAATCTCTCACCTCTATTACAAATAAGTTTTTTGGAGATGTAATATGTTTCAGTTATCTCATCATGTATTTGACCATAACAATGATTTGTTAGAATTACATTATTACGGATATTTCCTTCACAAAGTTCACTCACTCTTCTAACTCCCCATTTTTCTAATTGTTCATTGTCAATCATTCCAGTAATACTTTCATTCAAAAAGTGAAATATTATATTATTCTTATTTATGAATTCGATTTCGACTCGACTGCCTATATCAGCATAATAAAACTCTGAACAGTCGCCTATAGTTTGATTAACAATAGGGATTGATTTAATCGGCAAGAACAGCGAACTCTGTAGTAGATTGATAATCATACGTCGGAATAATTCGGTTTCAACTTCAAAATCTAAAATGAATATAACACTCGTCTTGATATCGTCTCCTGGATCATATTTAACTACATTGCATCTATACCTAACTTCCATGTTTGATCATCCTTTCGTTTTTAGGCAACAAAAAAAGTGCCTTGTCTTATATGCAACGAATTCACTTTTTTTTTGAATAAAAGCGAATTCGCCCCAAAGACAAGGCACTATTAAATTTGTTAGCTATAACCAGATTATAGTGAAAGTCATCTTAATTGACAAGCCCTTTGCACTGTTAATATAATCTATCAACATAATTATTAGTTCTGTAGAGAGTTTCGTTTTTTCCATTTTTGCAAACCCGCATTCTCTCGTCGCAGTTTCAAAATTAAGAATTAAAATACTTGTTACATAACTTATTTAGCCATTTATTTTACCAATATTACTCCTTCTACTCACCCCGAGTCAACATCTCCATTCTTTGGCTCTAATTGCCTTATGTAAACAGAAAGCAGTATTTAAATCCACAGGCAATTTAATATTTGTCAGAGACCCTTTATTGCTAACTGACCAATTGTCGATTATACTACCCTCAATGACATAAGAACATACATTCTTATTGATGTTTGGTTATAAACAGTATTGGGCAAAAGTTCAAATAAGGAGATGTAAGGATGAGCATATACGAAATTCCATGCAATACTGATGGAAAGAAAATAAGAATTTTAGATTCTAATGTGACAGAGGTTCGGGTATATGTTACTATTCCTTGTGAATGTCCATTTTGCTTAGATGGTAATAACATTCAGGCAATCAAAGAGTATAAACAATCTGAGGATCAAGAGGACGATCATTTCGAGGAACGATTATCAAATTACTTTGAGTAATGAGAGGATATTAGAATGAATCCATTTCGTTTGAACTATAAAAAAACTGAGGATAAGGTAACAAGCCTATTAATTCATGTACTAAAACAATGCGGATTAGTTTCTGAATTTATTCAGGAGTTACAATGGGATTCAGGTATCGTTCTATTTGGGAAATACAATTTCAGAAGTGGACTTCAATTACATAATGATTTCAATTTACCAGTAAAACATGCTTTCGTGTTAGGTATAAGCAATACTGGTGAATTATATGAAGACCCCTTACCTACTCAAAATAAGGAGGGACACCCTGACGCATTTTTTTATGATGAACAGCACCAGATAATAATACTTGTTGAGGTAAAAGTTGGTTTAGGTAAATTATATAGATCACAAATCAATAGCCATAAATCCAAGATAAAATGTGTCTCCAACTGGAGCGAAGGTTTTATTTCCTGGAAATCCATAAAGGATCTATTAAAAAATAAACTAAGTTCGAGTTTTAACAGTCAGCCTTTACACTCATATATCTTGAACAACTTCATTGGAGTATTAAACGAGGAAGTCATTGGTGAGTATGACGAGGATTATTTTATTTGGATTGCCGAAGACAATGCTGAACTCATAAAAAATCTCCTTTTATTTCTAAGAGAGTGCCATCCCAGTTACAATTATCATTTACCAAAAGGAAATCATAATGAAGTCCAAGTAAAATTAAATTCTACCAGAGTCTTTACTTTTGTATTGCATCAATCCAGAATTATCTTACACTTTGGTGGAACAAGAGGATATGATTGGCGTATAAAAATTAATAGAGAATATGGTATCTTTTATGATCAAGGCGATAAATATCAAGATGAGCTAAGTTTTCCATTCGATTCAATTGACCCCAATACACTTATGCTAAAGTCAACTTCTGGTAGAGATGATATACAACCCGTTTCTATAAACGATTTTATTCATAAATCATTTATAGAAAACCCTAAAATTAAAAAGCTAATCTCGAACCAATAATTATGTATGCATGGAGGCAACTTTTGCTTCCATGGTTTCTTTCTTATCTTGAGAAATGAAGAATTGATTTTATATAACCTTTATGCTGATTTACTATTTAATCCATCTAAACGTTTGAACATCCCGACCATTATTCTCCTCAAGTCTTGTGCCATTTCATCTAACCTCTCAAATGTCACTTGGTCAATATATTTCTTTCGAAAAGCTCTTTCAACCCAATATCTAACTTCATTTGCCGAGGAAAAAGCTACACCGAGATGATAGCGTTCCCTCCCAGCATATTGTCCTCCATTCGATTCCGCAATATTTGCCCCGATACTTGTAGTACAACGGATCAACTGATCAGTTAAACGATACTTTTCATCGGAGGGGAAAGATTCAGCCAGTTTATCAATCATCTCCTCAAGTTTTACTGCCTTATTGTAAAGGATCAACGTCTTGAAGTCCCTTAAAATATAATCTTTCTCCTTTAACTCACCCAACTGTACATTCCTCACTTTTTTATTGGCTTTAGAACTTTGCTTCGAATATCCCATATGATCAGTTACATTTTGCTTACGATACCATTCATGTAACGCAAGAGATATCTTTGAATCATAGTTGTACTCACTCCATTTTTGTGGATTATACAAAACACCTGTTTTGATGCGTTCACGGTAGTCAATACTTTTCAAATCACACCATTCACGTGTTGAAAGTCGATCTTTAAATTTCTCATACTCGGAGAATTCGTCCTGTGGATCCCATTCGAATTCGAAGTCCTCTTCGCAAACTTTCAGTAGTATCAAATACGAATACTTCTGCTCGGCGATACGTTCATGACCACACTCCACGTTTCCACTGTTAAGATTGAACCATGCATAACCATGATCCCATTCTTTCGAGTACGCTTCCCAGGCAAGTTCAAAAAGAGTTGCCTTCCCAATCTGCTTAATCATCTCCCTTGCTTCTTTATGACTTATTGATGGTTCCATGCTTTCACTACCTTCAATAACTGTTCCAACCGAATGCATAGGTTATATCCCTCCAATAGTAAGTTAATTTGTTGAAATCAATACTCTATCCTTTTTTACAATACGTAAAAAGGCTTTTTGTGTCGTACCCCGTTCAAGTATGGATTATCCTACAGTAAAGTTGTATTTGGACGTTCGTTCTTTTAACGCCTTGATTTATCCGCTTCATCAATGGGTCTTAGACGGAAAGTTGTATTTTGAATTCTTCCTATATAAGAGGAATAGCATAATTCAATACAACTTTTATTAATTGTCATCATGAATTGATTGTGTAATCATAGCAGTACGTTTTTTCCATAGAGTTAAGCCTCTACCAATTAATATATACGGTTGCCATATGGCAACCTAAACCATTAGGATTCAAGCACCTTATCCCGAAAGGAAAAATACTATCGTTTCAATTAAAATCTGTATGGAGAGGTCTAATCAATCGTTTATGGTATCCTTCGGTCAATGGCTAATCTATAAGAACAAGTTACGTCGAACGCCCAAGTACAATAGAAGAACTTACAAGTTTCTAAATATTAGGTAGACTCATTGAGATCATCCTTATTATCAAGATTTCTCAAATCATCATGAAACCAAATTTGCTGACCAGTGTGACTTATCCCGTGTTCTCTTAGGAAAGCCTCTAATTTATCGAGTATCTTGGTGAAATTTCCTCCGCTTTTTATCTCCAACAAGTTCCTCAACTCCAGCTTTTGCATCATTTCTATACCGTTCATCTTGGCTTCAAGAAGTATAGTTTTTGCCTTTTCGCTTTTAGTGGATTTTTCTCTCTTCGCATTGTTATAATGTCTCCCACTACTCCGCTTTTCCTCAAGATCTTTTTTGTCGTACCGTATATTCGGCAATTGCTCTATCACTAAATCTACCGCTTCTTGATAGTCGGTAAAAACATACACATCCATGCGTCTGCTATTGTCCCGATTAACCCGTTTTATTGCCTGATACATTTCACCTGCTACTGTGCTTCTCCGTATTGCCTCGACCTCTTTATGTCTGAACAATTGAACATCATCGACAAGTTGGTGATTCATCCACTTGAAATAGTGGTATGTCGAAGCATAGGTGAGATAATCGTAATGAGGGGTTTTAAGCAGAACAACGCAATCATAGTCTCGGTAATGATTAACCCCTATAATATTCCCGAAGTAGTCAAAGCTGATTTTGCATTTCAGCCGCTCCTCAATTTCTTCTATACTTGTTCCGTATGGCGAGGAATATTGAATGATCTCTTCCCTTAGCTTCTCAACATTAGCTTTGTCAGTAACAAAGAGGACTCCGCTTTTACCCTCGATCTGAATTCTTTTCATCGCTTCCTGAGCAAGTTCACTAAATTTTTGTATACCCTTTTTAGTCGTGCTAACTTGTATGTGATGCAAGGTATCTTTCGCATATTCGAATGCCTTGTCCTGCTTTCGGACATTGAACCTTTCACAAAGCACATATCGATAATCGAACGCTGCGTTCGCATCGAGTATGATATTATTCTTTAAAAGCACGAGTTGTTGATTTCCATCAAAGGTATGAAAACCATCTTCAAACAAATATCCACCATTCTTTATAAGTTTAAGACTTTTTTGCAAGATATCCTTGTATTCATCGGAACGTTTGACATTCAGCCTAATAATTGCTGATTTAATCATCCTGGCCAGCATATACCCGTTCTCAGTAAAATCGATGAATTTCATTTCCTGAGCACATGTAGATTTTTCATCTTTCAAATTACGGAGCAGTAATGCCCATTCACCAATCTCAGGCGTCCCCCACTTGTTACATTCAGTCCAAAGTTGACCTATTTCATTACCTGATATCCTGATCTTCTCAAGCAGATCAGGATATTCATCGATAATTAAAATATCCCTACCCTTAACCAAGTATTGATGTTCCCCTCTACAAATCTGAATGTACATTTGATGGGTGATGCAAATAATCTGACGGTTACTAAGTAATTCCTTCCCTTTCACTTTTCTCGTATCTTCTCCTGTATAGCCTACCGCCACTTTTCGTCCTGCATGACGATTGATTGAATCAACAGTATTTTCAAGTTCATTATCCTTAATAAACCGTTGCACGTATAGAACCCGATATGATTGCTTCTTCGTCATCTCGCCGATTATCCGATGGGCATTTCTGCTTTTCCCCGTACCAGCTTCATGATTAAAAACCACGAACCTTTCCCGACTCCATTTTGCTTTATTAATGATCTGTTCTGATAGTTCACTGAAGTAGTTCTCTTTTACTTTCATTTATATTTCCCCCTCGGTATGCAAATGATCTATTGCATATAGAGGATACTTGAGATTGCAATGCCTGAATATGGATTTTTGGTTCTATAACGTCTGACCCCTTGCTTAGCATTAATTCTTCACACGTAACATTGGTCGTTACGCATAAACACAAAAACCATATCCATATGGATATGGCAAGCAATTTTAATCTTCGAATATGATCTTTGATGATATTTCTAATGGATTGCGGTACTCCAGGTTGAACTGCTCAATCAATCGTTTCATTTCATCCTCACCGTCTGAAAGAGGAATGATATAGTATTCGTTTAATATCATTTGGGCATACAATACTTTTCCTGCAACCAGCAAACCTTTCCCCATGGCATCTCCCCAAATAATATCACCGTACTTCCCCAAAAAACCTACCACCTCATCGTTCGACTCGAATCGAATTGCAACATTAAAGCGTAATAGTTTCATAACTTCTGTCACCAAAAATGGCATGGCAGGCTGTGTCATCGATATGTTGCCACTCTTGTTCACAGTAAACACAGGTTTAATAATTGCCGTTTTTATATCCGACTCCATAAAAGCATACACGCAGTTATTTCCCAAATCATCAAAAGTAATTGAGAGGGAGTTAATAAATGCGGTTATCTTCCTATATCTATCACGGCATCGTTTGTAGTTTTTTAGTTTAATATAGAAATCATCTTGGCTCTTCACGAACAAATAATCCAAAGACTCACTCGTGATTTTATTTACGGTCGCCTTGTCCCTAAGCAAGAACTTATTAACAAACTGAGCAACTTCTTTCGAAGAGCTAAAATCGACCTCGACTCCATATTGTAAAGCAATTTGATTCAGCTCTTTCCTTAATCTCTTTCCCTCCTGGATGGTACTGCTAAGCATCTTTCGTAGATAAACTAAATTCACCGTGTATTCCACTCTGTTTATTTCACAATCTAACGTTTGAATCATACATGCTCCCCCTATCGCACTTTTCCCTATCATACGAAAAAAATATATGTATAGATGACAATAAGCGTCGAACCAGGTCGGAGCATTTTAGGGTTGACAAAAAAGGAAATTCTAATGTGGTTTAGTGCATCTGAGTCAATCAGATAGAGGACTTACTTTTACTTCATACTTCACTGTCACTTTCATACCACAGTAATAAAACACCTATATGGAATAATAGGATTCCTCAAAACTATAATACTATCATCATACAAATAGAAAGGAGTTGTAATAATGAACAAAGAATCTTTCTTTACCATGCAACACGATAAAAGAGCAGAGGAGGTCAATAAATTACTCCAGTCATTTAGCTTAGAGGAGATCTCTGAAAAAATAGGAGTCAGCTATGGTTCCTTTACCAAGGAAATGCAAGCTGGAGACTATGTTTTTATTAAACGTGATAACCGTTACTACAAATTCTTGAGGAATCCACTCAGCATGCCGACTAAAATCCAACCTGTAGTCGATTCTGAGGAAATGAGTTTTTTGAAGGAGAATTTAGAGAGGTTGAGGGAATTGGTCGAAAGGAAGAATGATAAATCTATATTAGTCTTGGATCAGAGAATATATTCGAAAAACTCACAGTTCTTAGTAAAGAGCATTAAAATGAACGAGGATATATACGGAATGTTCACCCGATATTGCGATGAGAAGTTCCCGCACTTCAGACTCCAAGACCTTATCGCACAGTCTTTGCTGGATTTTATCGAGAAATACTAAAGGTAGGCAAGAATTCTCGATTTCAAGCAAAATCCCACACACTTTTGTGGAATTCTCGCAAAAAGTACGATGCTTGGGGGATATTTTCGGCTTTTCCTTGTCCTGGTTTCACTGGATTGAACTTAGGGATGATTGATATATAGGCTGATCATCCGAATAAATACCGATATAAGGACAGAAAACCCACCTTCTCGCCTCATGACAACTTAGAAAAGCTCCGTCTAACCGAACTGTAATGTTCAGTGGCTGAGCTTTTCTCAGATTCAGCGGCAACATTCACCCATAACGCTCTATGAGATCAGGAAGATGGCATTACAAATCCTTCGTGACCAACGCAATTCCCCTCAAACCTTACTCTCCTACCCAAAACCTGATTTCAGTGGATGATGCTGACCTTTTATCACAACTCTTCTAATTTCACTTTTTTCCAAACGAAAGCCCTGCTTTTTTGCTCAATTCGAGCATTATCGGCAGGGTTTTTAGGGATTTACATGATTTTGGGCCACACTCAATATTCAATGGCAAGTTTCTTTTAATAATGGTAATGGAACTTTATTAGGAAGTAATCCCTAAAAAAGTCCGAAAACCACCCTTCCGACGACCTGACAACTTTCATTTCAGTCCCATTCACGAACATGAAACTCATCATACTCAGAAATTTCAAGCAGTTTCCTCGTTATCTCGGACTTTGTGTAACCAATGGTCTCGCCAATTTCTTCTGGTTTTCCATCAAGTAAATAAATCATCTGTAAACAATATAAAGTATCCTCTTTATCTAACCAGAGATCATAACACTTTTCTTCTCCGTTACAATCTGTATAGGTAATGGATAAGCAGATCCATAATCAAGCTCAGCAATGATTTTATGTATCTTATCTTTCATATGCTTATCCTACCCCCAACGCTTTAAACACCGCATCTGTTGGATCCGAATAAAACACGGGTTGAACCTTTATTAATAGATCGGCTGGAACCGTTTGAAAATCTACTACTGATGAAGCAGGAATCAATACCTTTTTTGCACCTGCGTCTACACAAACTTGTAGCGTGTTTGCAAACTCCTCGACTTTAGCAATCGTACCACCGACAGTCATATTACCAAGCACGACCATGGATTCTTGAACTGGTCGTTCCAATGCACCTGAGCATAGTCCAATCAATTCAGCAATTGCCAATTCATCCGTCAAACCGATGCCTTGCATATCGCTAATATGCATTAAATAATCCTTTGTCTTTGTGCTAATCGAGCCGCTGATACTTTTACTGTTTGAAGTAAAGTAACGGAATGCGGTATCCAGGCTCTCTTTAGCTCCTCGATGGGATCCGACACCCGACTTCTCGAACTTCCCTGTCCCCGAAACAACCTGGTTCTCCAACTTGTAGACACCAATCATGCCCGAATCCCCATGCCCAACGGTATATACATGCCCTGGCTTGCCTAAGCCTTCAGGAATTAACTTACCACCGCCTTGCTCTGGTACAGATACATACTCCTCACTCAGCGTTTCTTTATCAATGTAGGAGAAGTGAACGTCGTAGAACTCCATGCCCCCGATTTTTTTTAGTTGTTCTTTTACCCGTCTTCTTCCTTCAAGGGCATACTTCAAGATTTCCTCAATGTCATCCCTTGTAAACTCTCCGTTTGGATACAGGAGCTTCACTAATCCTGATACCGTTTTGCGGACTGCAATTACATCACGTTGGTTCAAATTATTACCGAGCCTAAAGTAGCGATCCAGAGAATCAGCAAACGAACGCTTCCGCATCTCTCTGAAGAATTCAGCCATGTAATCAACAATAAAGCCATATTTGTCCGTAAAGAAATCTGGACGCATCTTAGGCACTTCCCAACCTGGCAGGTAGTAATGCATACGATCAAAAAATGCAGAATCATTTGCCATTGCGTCAGGGAATGGTGCAAAAAGGTGAGATGTTTTGATAAGCGAATCAAGGCTCTGATTGATGTTACCTACAAAAACCATAGAGGCAGAAGCCGCCTTCTCTTCTCTGCCCCGTGCAAAAGATCCAGAAGCCATGTAATCCTTCATGATCTGAATGCCATCTTTATCTTTGAACGTAATACCCGCCACTTCGTCAAAGGCAACCGTATCCCATAAGCCAACAAGCCCAACCTTCTTGCTGGACATGTTGTAGAACAAATTGGCTACTGTCGATTGACCACCAGAAACAAGAATCGAGTTTGGCGAGATCTCTTTATAAACATGCGACTTTCCCGTTCCCCTCGGACCCAACTCACACATGTTATAGTTATTCTCGACAAGCGGCACAAGTCGGAGGAGAAGATGCCATTTCACTCTATCCTCAAGCTGTGTCGGCTCCATTCCTGTCGAACGAACGAGTACATCAATCCATTCCTCTTTCGTAAAGCTCTTCCTACCCTCAAATACTTCATTCAAATCCATGTTGGGCATTTGGATTGGTTTCAAGTTACTGATGCTAAAAGGATTGCTGTTCTTGACTTCCTCATCGAAGAAATAATCCATTTTCAGCATGCACCAGATCCCACCTGCCAAGAGCTTGTCGTACTCTTTTACATAGTTCGGCGATATCGGAACTCCCTTTAGTCCCAAGTTCGAGAACTCTGCCACATAGGAATCAATCTTCTCATTAAGTGTGACGGTGATCTTATCGATGACTGAATACTGTCCTAATTCTCGAATTCTCGATTTAACCTTTTCCGCTTCATCTGGTCTTACAAAGTTATCTGAGAGTATTTTCTTTACCCTCTCAATTCCTTCTCGAATGTTATCCTCATCATCTGTCGCCGCATACATACCAAGCAAATATTCAAGAACATAAACAGGAACATTTGCTCCTTCCTTCATAAGCTTCGTTAAGTCCTTTCGAACAACTCTACCTGAAAACACATCATTGAGCTTGCGGTCTAAATCGAGTGTTTGTCCTTCATTTATTGTCTCCATTCGGTTTCCTCCCTCCTCTAAAAATCAAAATCGCTAACTATGCCCAAATTGATTGTGAATGGTGTTTGTTCAATGACGATATTCGTCTCAATATCTTTCGAGATAAGATAATAGTTACTATTCTTGTCATATTGTATCGACTTCAATGCAAATCGAAGCTTAAATGTACGTTCGTCTGGTTTGTCCGAAGTGCGATCGCAGATCAACATTTCCTCATTACTAATCACGTTATCCGAATCATCTACCATGTAAATCTTTACGGTGCGTGGAACACGCTTGTCCTCCACTTTTTCCGTTTGGAAAAAGGTCAAGTTGAAAAGACTATTCGTAATCTTTCTTGTGGTGTTCGTGAGTTTAACGTCCACCTTCTCAATTTCTCGACTGTTCTTCTGTCCGCTTCGAATGTTTTTAAATTGAATAAGCGGCACAACGATTTCCTGAAGACTGGCTCCACCATGTACAAAATTAGCTCCCGCTCCTTTAATTTTAAAGCGAATCGTTGCTTTAGGCACATATGTCGTAATCTGATGTTCGTTTGTAATCAGGCTATCCATATTAATATCGAGAAGACCGCCCCGCTCTCCTTTTTCTTGCGAGAACAGATATCTCCGTTTGACTTCAATGGCTTGAATACCTTCCTTATCAATCTTGTCACTCTCTTCCAATGCATTACGTTGATATACGAAACCATGATCCGCAGTGATGAAGATGTTCGTACCGCTCAAATCATCCTTGATGATTTTAACTATATCGTACAATTCATCAATTGCTTTCTCCGCCGCTGTGAACGTATAGACCTCGGTCGATGCCTTATCCCCTGTCGCGTCGATGCTATCATGGTAAATGTAAACCAGTTTTTTGCCCTTGAATGTCTCTCTACGACCCGCTTTGTTCATATTCTTCAGCTCTTGAAAATGAATTGCAGTGCTATCGGTTACTGCTGTTTGGAGAATTCCAATTCGATTGTCAATGCCACTTGAAGACTTGCCATTCACTAATACATTACCACTCAAATCGATCTCTAAGTTTTTGTGCGGCAGAAGCGATGCCATCCCCATTTTCGTGACGGATGGAAGTACACCTAACATTGGCTGAATCTCGCAAGCTCCCGTTGTCTCTGAATTCAGCTTATCCGCCAACTCCGCCGCTATCTCATAACGCAAGGCATCTGATATGATAACAAATACCCGATCACCATTGGAGATTTTCGGTGCAACGAAGATTCTATAGAAATCCTTCTGGCTTTGAATCCCTGGCAGAACCCAACTTGATTTCATCTCATCGTGTATAGCGGCGGACCAATGCGAGCTTAATTCGCTCATATACCAGTTGGTATATAGGTTCTCAACCATCACTTTAAGCTTCTTCAAGATTTCGCTGTTTGAATCATTGTCGAAAGCGAAATAGAACTTTCTATAGTACATATCCATTTGCTGATAATCATTCACATACGCTCGATACATGTCCACTGCCTGCGTTTTCGGAATACCCATGCTGTATTTCTTTTTGAATTCAAACATCTTAACAGTGTAGTAAAGAGCTTCATAAATGGATTGATACCGCTCATAGTAATGCTTCGCTCTCCGCAGGTTAATAAGCTTCGTATACGCATCATAGTCCTCCAGCCGATCTTCCAGACTGTTGGCAATATAGATAATAATTGCTCGATCAAAATACGGGAAAGTATCTGCCTCTTTGAACCCCTCAACTGGGAGCTGATTTACGATATCCGTAAGCTTAATTTCCTTCTCGGCAATTCCAGCATACTGGTCATACTGATGATAATCCGTTTTATGATGCATCCAATGGTCGATGAACACCAAAGCATTAGACTTGTTTCGAGTAGCAATGTAGCCTTTAACCAGTGAAAGATGTTCCTCGCTAACCGCATGGCTTAGTGCAGTGACCGTCAAATGGATAAACAGCGTTTTAAGTGACTTTTGACTTTGATCATAGCCATACCGCTCAGTTACCGCATTCCAAAACACTTCTAACCCTGCATACTTTGCAATCGAATCCAGATGCTTATTTTCGCTGTCATCAAGTGAATCCATCAGTACAACCTTTAATACATCCTCAAAATCTGGAGTCTTGATGTTGCATAACGCACTCATCATCATTAGTTCAATTGTTCCTTCAGAATTTGCCTTAACCTCGAACCCTTTGAATTTCTTAATCCGATCCTTATTCCCAAAGAACTTCTTATATTTCTTTACTGAACTCCGAAGAGAAGTATCGATGTTCAGTTCATTCATGATGAGGGATATCCTATCCGCATAAAACGTCTTCGAATACAGTATTGTATCCAACAACCAGTTGTCTTCCATGCTCATGTCCAGGTTGGAATAGATCAAATAGTTAGAATTTGGATCCTCTTCTTCGAGCAATACCTTCGTATAGAAGTTATTATCCTCAGTCAGCGTATGCACTTTGACGTTCTCAATGGAAATCTCATGTATGTATTCAGCAAACTCCTGGTCTTTATCAAACCAGAAGATGATCTTCCGATGCTCACCCTCAGCAAGCGGCTGAAGGAAGGCTTCTTGGAGTGCCTTTGTCACTTCATCCATATTCATTATTTATCAACACCTTTTTCATTGGGCTAAAAACAGGGATATACCAAGATGAACTGGCATATCCCCATTGTAACCAATTTATTTGATTGGAGCGAGTAGACCATCGAACATTGCATAGTTCAAAGCAACACCTTTATCGAGATCAATCTCGATTTGCATGTCAGCCATGTGATGAAGCTTTTCATCGTAAGCTCGAAGTTCTTCGATCTTCAAGTCCAGAGACTTCAGTTCTTTCTTGGCATTGGCAATTTCTTTAGTTGTTCCATCACCATTAATAACATCAAGCAGAGTTTTCTTTTCTACATCCATACGAATTTGAAGCTCATGCAGATAATCTGTTCTGATTCTCGACAATGTTGATTTGTCATACCGATGCATGTAAATTAGGCAGTTGAATGCTTTTTGTTTACCTGAAGTGAATAGCCAGTAGATAGGTCTTTTCTTATATGTTTGCAGGTGATCCTTGTAAAAATCATTAAGGAAGTATCTTCGTAATGTCTCCTTCGCAGTCTCCCCATTCTTACTTCCAATTGAAGATGCGATAAATTCCAAATTATCTGTCAATGTTTCCTCACCAAAAGTAATACATAAAAATTCAACAAACCTTGAGACAATATCGTCCTCAAAATAATCCTTATGAAAGATTTGAAGTATATTATCTTTGTTAGCCTTGAATGTTACATAGTGAGATAATTCGAATTCTCCCCCTGCATAGACGAGACCATCTACATCTATTGAATATCTACCAAAACAACAGCCAATTGCATAAGATATAAAAGATTTAATATCACGCTCAAGATCTGCCTTTCTAATTGTAATATCCTTTTCTTCCACTTCATGAGTTAGTTCACTCTGCAAATTGTAAAGATTAATAAATATACGATTTTGCTCTTCTTCATTGTCTTTGAGTTGATTAAATTGAATTTCTGCGTAATTACTCCATATCCTAAAAGAGTCTTCCAAATTCACTGCTTCCTCTTTGAATATCAAGAGAGGATGTCGTTTAAAGTCCCAAGAAATTTCAAAATAATCCCAATCCATTTTTGAAATATGAATAGCCTGCTCTACTAAAAACTCTATTTTTTCATTAATTTCTTCATCATCGTTTTCTTTATAAGGAAGCTTAGCAATAATACCTTGATCAAAATTGATTGTAGAAGAAAGTTGTTGTGAAAACAATGCGGTGAGTTTTGAATTCATTATCCCTAATATATATAAGGTTTTTAATTTATGATCAGTAAACAGCATCATTCCTGCATTACTAAATATAAACCCCTTGGGTGAGAATCTTACCGACAAATTTGAGCTGGATATAGCAGACCATGTAATACCTTCTTTAAAATAACAACCTCTATTCTTTATAACGAATTCAGGATCAGATATTTTAGGGTACTTTGTTCTTACTAAATCTATTAATTCTGCCCCATCATTTTTGTAATCGACAATGAACTCATTGTTGCCATACCACTTTCTATAACTTCCCCCTTTATTTATTGGGAACCATCTCAGTTCACTTTCTATTGCGTCTTTTCTATTCTCGATGTTAAAACCTATTTTCGAAATTCCTATTTCAAACCACATTCTGAGGTATTTATTATTATCAGTCGTTGCCATTCCTTGTCGGGGTTCTGATACATCCTGAAGCTTAGGGTAGTTGAAAAAAATATCTCTGACACCATCGGTGGCCCAATACGCTATAGGACTTCCTGGGATTTTGTTGAACTTCTCTTGCTCTAACAAATAGAGATACGGAACCTTTCTATTATGAGTTGCTTCCATTGCTTTTTCTTTCTTTAACTTAGCTGTCTTTTCATCGACCAAACGCAAATATAAACCATGTTTATTTTTCATATACGTGTTTCTCAATACAAATGCCGTTGACTGAACTACTTCTCCTCCAATTTCTTCGAATGCTCTTGGTCCAAGATGTAACATATTTTCAATTAGCTTATTCTGAATAATCTTTTCTCTCAATTTTTCAAAACTTGATAAAAACATCCATGAGTGTTGATTGATACTTGCATAGAAACTTCTCTCTTTAAGATAGTGATCTATTTCCATAAATGAAGCGAACAAGTCTGTTTTGGAGTCAGGATAATGTTTCTTCAAATAGTTTGATAATATTGTATTCATATTCCCTGTTCCCATGTAAGGTGGATTTGTCACCAAAATGTTAAACTGATTGCTCATAATATCAGTCTGCTTTAATAGATTTGGTAGCAATGATAATATTCTTTCTCTCTTTTCCACATGAAAAAGATCGGCTACTGGTAATGACTGTATATCATTTAACCGATTCTGAAGAAACTCAGTACATTTATAATTAATTTTTAACAAGGATCCAATAGTTTTTGCATCACGAAATTGTTCAATAAACTTTTTGGTGTTGATATAATTTTCGCCACTATCTACTCCTGCTATATAAGCAACATCTTCATAATTTAATATATTCGTTTCTTGAATAGCTGTTAGGTTTAAAAGCAATCCCTCCCTTTCAATACTTCTCAAAAAGCGATTATTGTATTCCAATGCCTTCATGACTAATGAAAAGCTCGCTAATTGATAAGCTCGGTTATCAATATCAAGCCCATAAAGGTTATTTTCTATTATAAGCCTTGGAATATCACGTTCCATATAACCACACTTGCTGTAGACTTCATAAAGTAAATCGAACATATATAAAAGAATATGACCACTTCCCATAGCAGGGTCAAAACACTTAATATTTTCTACTTTTAATTCTTTGTCGGTGTATGTTTTCATACTCTCATTCAGGTCGTTTTTTGATTCCCCGCTATCCAAATAAAGTTCCCACTTTTCAAGCAAGTCCATATGTTCTGGATGAGCTTCAACCCAGTAACGTCCTAACGAATTTTGTACCAAATAGCGTACAATCCAATCAGGGGTGAAAAGTTGGGTCGCATAAGGAATTTCTTCGGCTGTATATTTCGTTTTCGCCTTAAAAACCCTATCTTTCTCTTCTGCAATGTAAAATTGATACAACCACCCAATAATCTCAACCTGCTCCCAATCCGATTCTGGAATAGCCGTAATACCAGTCATCTCCCGAATAAACGAATCTTTCGCTAATAAGTTATCAGGGAAAAGGATCTCTTTATAGTCATCAATCGTTTCAAACATAAAAGGAAGAACCTTATTCAAGCTGTTACATTGCTTGATAACCAAATACTTATATAGCTCTTCTGTCTTATTATTAAGCTTCAGTTCATAAACCAACTCTTTATCAATGTCTAAATCAACCGTCAATGCCTCTTTGATAATATCAGGCTCAGAGCTATCTGAGTTATTGGATGACAGCACTCTTACCTTCGTAGGAAGATAATTATTTACTTCCATAAACCGCAATGCAGTAAATCGATTAAACCAAGTATATGCAACTTCCTCCACAACCTGTGCATACCCAATCTCCTTGATTCTGGAAATCAGCCTCTCCCGTTGTTTCTTTTCTGTTGCAGTAAGTTGTTTACCATCAATATAAATCGCATCTGAGCTTTCAAACTGAGCTTTCTTGATTGTTTCCTCGGTAATCCCGATTCTAAAAGCTTTAGACTTTACTTTCTCAATCAGCTCTTTACGAGCGTTCGTCGCAAAATTTTTCAGTGCTGTCTTATTCATCCGTACTGTTCACCAACCTATATAGGAATGTATATAATCGTTAAGTGCCGTAGCCATAGACCACGGCACACTTTATTAATCAATAAACTCGATCTGCTTGTTGCTCTTGATAATCTGTTTCAGTTTTGCCGACAATGTCTCCAGCAACATATCCACATCTTCTTCCGTTTTTAAGGTTTTGGTTGAAAGTAGGGCGTTCACTTTTACACGTTCACGCTGAGGAGCAGTTTTTACTGCTCCATAAAATTCTCCACCTTCAACTACACCTTCTGGCTGTTTTTCCTGTTTCTTCTTCACAAATTCATTAATTTCACGATTAATAATTAGTTCTTGTTTGTCTTTAAAAGCAGAACTTTGTGTTATCGTTGCATCGACCTTAAAGATATCGACGAGCTCATTCATTATATTATATAGATTTAAATAGTACGCTCGGATCCGTTCTTTCGTTTCTTCAGTTACGCCATCTTCATTTGCACGTAAGGTAAGATGATTCAAGTCCAACTGAATTATGTTTTTCGCCGCTACCTTCTTCTCTTCAAGAACACTCTGGATCTGCTCATCGATTTTATTCACAAGCTCAGGGATGTCCTTGATTTTCTTATACGGCTGTACTTCAGTTAAGATCTCTTGCAGTTTATCAGCATTGAATTTAATCTCGTCCCCTGATAAGTAAACATCGTTTTCCTTGTATTTCTCGATTGCACGTAGTCCTTTGTCAAAGATATCCTTTTGTGAAGCGAAAAAACTCTGAACCAGCGTTATATCTTCTTCCCAATCCAACAAATTATCTTCCAGTTCACGAAGTTTGGTAAAGAATGAGATGTTATCTAATCCTTTTGTAAACTCTCCGAAATACTCAAGACCTTTGTTTAACAAACTGCCGCCAGGATACTTTCTACCTTCATAGCGGCTTTTAAGGGCATTGATCTCTTTCACCTGATCATCGATTAACCCTCGAATATCTCTAATCAAGCCATCTTCATCGTCGGCAACATCCGTTTTATTGAACACTTGCTTACAAATATTCTTCGCCACTCTTAAAAGCGTTTCATCGACTTTAACCCGTTTAGTAACAATTGCTCTGTCAACTTCACTTGCTTTAGTCAATGCATTTACCGTGTTGCCGTCTTCTGGTTCCAAATATTCTGCTGTAAGTCTAAGGCGGATACGTTGTTCTTTCATTAATTCTGCAATCAGACCCGAAATGTCGAGTTCTTTCCAGCCATACGGCTTATCCTTGAAGCGATCCAACAAGATTTTTACACGAACTTGTTTTTGAATACTATCCTGTAAGCTGATGAAGTCCATAACTTCTTTTACAGCCAGCTCATTTGCATTCGACGATCCACCATCAATGGTCAATTGCTCATTATTCCTTCTCAAAATCGAAATGATATCCTTTTCCGACTCCAAGAAGACCTTAACATAGCCAAGCTTCGTATACACATTCTCAACCAACGAAAGGAATCCAGTATTAATCCGCTCTTTAACCGTAGACCCCTTAATCTCCGCTTTATTCCCATTGATATAGAACGTTCCGCTCTTAATTGCCTCTTCCAGCATATCCCGTACCCGACGCTTACGATCTCTTGCTTCAGCTTGCTTGTTGTTCAAGATATTTTGAATACTTTCTGGAAGTTGTGTCGGATTTTTCTTCCTCCGATATTCCTCGATCTTGAGGACTTCTTCCATTTCCTCCACGTACGACTCGTTTGCACCCAACTTCAAGATCATTTCTCCTGTACCAGAGGACATTAGCATCAGCTCTTGTTCTGATTTAGCAAAGTGATCAGACAGTGGCGAGAGGATATTGATTCCAATACTCGATGTTTGATTACCGATATTCTTCTCGTCCATCTTCTGGTTATAAGAGAATTGGTATTGAGCCGAATAACGGTATCTCTTATCATCATATAGATCTTGGAAAATGTAATTTGCAAGCTCACGCTTGAGGACATCCTCTTCAATCTTCATTGCCTTGATCTCACGGTTAATATCCTGCTCATCATCAGTTAGGAAAAGGTAGAACTCACCGTTCTTTTGAATCAAAGTTTGCGAAATCAGTTTACGAAGGGAACCCTTGATTTTCTCCTTCAATGCCAGCTTATCTTCATCGATCTGTGTAACCATAAGTGTAGCAATGTTGTCGATATTCGCAGGTAATTCTTTGATGTATTTGATCATGAACAGCACTTTAAGCAGATCTATGTTAAACTCATCGTCACGCAGTGCAGGGTTCTCATTTGCTCCCTCAATAACCCTTGCGATGGATGGGGTTAGGAACTCTTTAATCGTATCGTAGAATGCATAGAAAGGAATAAGTGTGCCTTCCTCAGCATCCTTATACCTCAAGCCTGCTTCCTTGAAAGCCGAAAGCATGGAACGCTCCCCTTCAGATAAGTGCTTTCCTGAACTGCCATGCTTACGCACTTGTTCAAAAACGTTCTGAAGCAATTTGAATTGATAAGGAAGGAACGGATAGACATCTACAAACTCCAGATCATTTTCAAATCCACGTAAATCTGCTGTGCTATCCTTAAAGCTAATCAAATTTTTAAGAGTAGCACTCTTTTCATGTGAAAGAAGCTTCAACTTATCGGCAACGTGATCTTTCTTTTCAAGAATCCGCTTTTTTATAACTTCATCAACAGATATCGAGGAGAGTGATAGCCTGGTATCAAAACGACCTTGAATACGGGAGAAGTCATCGCCTTTCACCTTCACAATGCTGTCGATGCTTTCCTGCGATGTTACCATGACCCACACTTTACCCTGACAATGGGTTCCAAGGTCTTCCGCCAATGTTTGTAGGTTAAGCATCAACTGACGGCTATCACCTATATATTGGCCAATCTCATCCACCAGGAAGATAAGGTGGAAGTTGCTCCCTCTTTGTGCCACGTACTCCTTCACATCTTTCGAAAACTTCTCAATACTGATTTCAAAGTTATTCACACCGTTCTCAAACCAGTTACGAGCAGTTTCTTCGGACATCGATGAAACTTTGGTTAAGGCTCCGATTACATAATCAGCATCAAAATAGAAGGTGTTTCTGCGATCTACCCACTCTTCGCCTGCCGCCGCTTTAAACTCACGCTTAAAGTCCTCATACACACCTTCTTTGGTGAGGTACTTCTCCATCTCCGCCACACCAGGAATATCACCATAGAAACCCTGGTGCTCGTAAAACACTTTCGTAAATACCCGAAGGATTGCATCTTCTTTGGATTTGTTATCCAGGGAGCTTTTCGAGTCAATATTGAACAGGATAACCTCTGTTTCAATGTTAGAAGTTCTCTTCATATTAGCGAGAACAATTGGATCTTGAATTTTATCGGTAAAGAAATCGACTGCTCGTTTGTCTTTCGCTTTCTTATTTTCAAGCAAGTACGCAAGTATTTTCAGAAAATGCGATTTACCCGAACCAAAGAAGCCCGATATCCAAACGCCCATCTTATCAGTAGTCCCATCTATGCCTTGCTGGTAGTTCTCATAGAATTTAGATAAGTGCTTATTGATTTCTCGTGTCACGACATACTCATCAAGTTCCTGATAAATATTATCTTCATCGGTCTGAGCAACCTTGATTACGCCTTTTATACTACGTTCAATGTCTTTCACAAACATGTCTTTAATTAGCACAAATCTTCCCCCTTTGGTTTAATCTACTAAACGGAATGCTCTATAGTAGTTATCATCTTTAAATCGATCAAATAAGCGTAATGACAACCCATCATATTTTCCTGGGAAAAACATAATGACAGGGATCTTGTCCAAAACTTCCTGAAGGTTGTTCAAAATATTGTGAGAACGTACAAATGGATAAACCTTACCCACACCTGTAATGAGTACGACATTGTGATCTTGCATCTGTTGCTTAATCTTTTGCAGGAAGATTTCAGGTTTCGCAAAGTTAGTCATTGCTTTAAACAATGCATCCTTCCCTTGCTTCTCCTCCATCTGGGGAATTCGCTCGAAGATTCTTTTTTCCTTGGCAATCTCAAGAAGCGTTTTATATAAGTCGAACTCAATGAGTTTGCGTCCAGACCCCTCATGACTGAATTCCTTTAATATATGATGGATATAATCCCGAACCAGCAGTTCGCTCTCAGGCTCATAATCGAAAACATAGAAACTGATTTCGTTCCCCAAGCCTCTGCCCTCAATGAACTTATCTTCCTTAATCTTCGGTATGATTTTATCAAGCCTACTTTTTATATTTGCCATACGCTATACCTCACCCATCGCTCGAACATAAGCAATGTCTCCGATATGTATCAAATGTTGTTTCAATTGTTCGTCCATCATAAGTCTGCTTAGCTCACCTGTCTTTTTGTCCTTCAGTATACCTGACTCAAGTAAGATCCTTTGGATGACGTTCTTCAATTTCGTAACGGTTTGCTCCGTCCATCCAGCTACCCCTTCGTCCTGCTCTGCTTTAGAGATAAAGTAAAGATTGAGATCCTTCTTCTCCAATAAATAGTTATTCGATTCAAGCTTCTCTCGAATGACTTCATTCATAAATTCATAAAAGAGTCTGTCTGTTTTCATAATGGCATAAAGGTTGATGATCTTACCCGTCTCCAACGATTGCTCCAGCAACATCTGGCATAAGGTATCATCGACAATGCTTGCCCTCCGTAAAACGGACGGTATGCTTCTTTTAAGGCTTGCACTGACTTGATACTGGAATAAGTTCTCCGAAAGAACCTTCTTCCTTATCTCCTGCTCATCTAAGCCCTTTACTTTAAGACTTATGACCTGCTTAAACTCATAAAATAGGAATGAAGCCCCTGTTAAAGTCGCACTATATTCTAATTCTGTAGACATAACTCAACTCCCTGCTTTTACAACAATAGTATTTTGATCCTTCAACATTCCAGTCAGCAATAGTATCCGTTCGACAACCTCCAGTCGTCGTTTCCCACACTGTTGTTTGAGAATTGTTGTAAATTGTTCTTGCTTTAAAATCTTGTTTGGGTTATTTAGGTACATGTTCGATACACTCTGCATTAGCGAATCTTCGCTTACACAATTATTCCAATATGCATCCACGATCTCGTTTAATGCCGTGGCGAGTTCCCTCTGGGTTTTATAGAAAAGTTTCGATTCCAAATTAACCACCTCGTAAATAATCGGCCTTATACTTCATTATTACTCCACTCTTACTTTTTTATTATACAGGATCACCCCAAAAAGAAAAACCGCTTGATCAGCGGTTTAATGTTAATACTATTTTCCCAAATACAATTCTGGTCCCATCACATTTAGCATCTTCTCAAGGATATTAGCCAACTTTCTAATTGTTTCGTCCAGTTCAGCTTGTGGATGAAAACTTAATCCTATTTTACGATCCTTCGCCATGAGTTCAGGGTGTATATTTGCCTGAAGGTCTTGAATCTCATTTTCATATGATTGATACAACTCCGCCTGAGATTGCTCAAAATGCAGAAAAATTGATGCAAGTCCATATTTATTTCGAGCATTCACTTTGAAATTAATACCATTGCGACCACCGCCAAGAGAAAGCTGAGAGTCGTGACTATTATGCTTCTTAGCCTTCCACACATTGGTTAAGTATGGCACGTAGTCTCTTAACTTTTCAAGCATGTATTGCTTAACATCCTCTGTCCGCATAAAGTCATACCCTGCTTTAACTATCAATCGTCCAGTATGATACAGCGGGATGTGCGAATAAGTGTAATATTGTTCCAGCGGGGGACAAACCGTATCCTTTAAACAATGTAGTTTGTTCCACACTTCAAGCTTATACAGCTTGTTAAGTTCAATTGCCAACTCAATAGCTTCTACGTTTAAACGCAAGGCATAAAAATCTACATACTTGTGCTTATGGAACTTCATGTATGATCTAACCCGTTGAAGATGTCCCTCATCGAATCCTGAAGCGATCCAGATGATTGTCCCCTCCGAAGTTGTATCTAAAATTTCAAGCACTTTCTCTAAGTGGCGTTGATCCGATTGGTTTACTTGAGTTTCAATAAATATCGGTAATCTCCGAGACACATTAACCGCATACAGATCTACTTTGCGTCTCCCGATCGGAACCTCTGCCTCTGCAAACTCTAACTTCTGTCCGATGAGATTCTCCACGAATGGGGATATTTCAAGAAAAAAAGAGTCAGAATAAATTCTTTCTCCGATCCGTTTTTACTCAATCATCATCACTCTCCATAAAGAAGAAAGGGAAGACAATGCCTTCCCTCACTTACTCATCTTATTATATCACCGCTTTAAACTCGTCCAACATCTCGGACAGCATGTACAATTCCTTCACTTTCGTATCAGCATTCCATTTGCAATCCACCAGAAATTCGTTAATCGATATTAAAATTGAACGTTTTTCTTTGCTTAGTTCTTGATCGTTTAAGGTGAAGTTGCTTTGAATCAGCACATCTGAAATCGATGGTTTCCCTTTCGATTCTAACCTCTGGAAAATAGTAGCCATTAGCACAGGATAGGGAATATCGAGACTTTCGGCTATTCGGATAACGATTGGTAAACTTGGAGCGTTTTTTTCTCCCCTTTCTAATCTTGAGAGGTATGAAGCGTTAATCTCACTTAGCTCCTCAAGTTGCTTTAAAGATAGGCCTTTCACCTTCGTGCGATAATGCCGCAATAACAAAGCAAAATTTTCTGTTACAGCAATCCCGCCAACACTGTTGCTCTCATCAGTTGTAACGGCCAACACTTGATTGACTTCTTTCATGTCATCCTGCATTTAATTGTCTCCCTTCAAAAGTATCTCATATTGAGAATCCTATGTTCTTGGATGAACCTTTTATTATAAACACTATCACTCTGTTCGATAACACAATAGAAGCGTTAATTCTACTTATTGCATTTAGCTTATACTGTTATTACTGGACGTTCGATTGAGTGAATTGCCTAAAGAAGAATAGCAATCTCCATTTCAGGTTCTAAACAACAATTCACCATTGAAACACGGTTTTTATTGATAAGCCCATGGATATTGCAGTAACATCTTAACTGTTGTCATAAGACAACAGTCTTCAACCATCCTTGGTATGTCTGGCAACATTTGAACTCCTGACTTCAATTTAATTCAATTTGATGACATTCAGAAATTCATTCAAGATCTAAAAAGTTGTACTGAATTTCAACCTTAATTCTTATAGAGGATAAATTAAATACAACTTTTCAGCCAAAGGACTCATGCAACAATCATTAAGGCTTACTGAGGCGAACGTCCGACTATAACTTTTAGAATCAGTAAAGTTCACGCTTTGCCGCACAACTCTCTGTACTGACAGCCCTTACACGTAGCCTCATATTCCGTCTGCTCAAACGCCCCCATCTCCATCGGTACATTATTCTGAACATCTTGCAGATACGATTGCATCCATTCGATGCTGGTTTGTATCAAATAGTCGATCTTTTCAAGATCGAAGGATGTGGGAGTATACTTCACAACTGAACCTTCAGATAAATATTTATTGCGAAGCTCAATCTGCTCCAAAGAGCTGATCTGAAACGCTTCTTTGATGTACCTGGCATACAGGATAAGCTGTGTCAGATCATCCTTCTTCCGTTTACCACTCTTAAAATCTATGACCACATACGTCCCGCTACGCATATCCCAATACAACAAATCCAGTACAACCCAAACCTTAGTACCCTGTACCTCCAAACATCTAAACCGTTCCGCCATAATCAACTCTGTTTCATTCCGCCGCTTAAACAAATCGTTCATAGTCCTGCATGAAGCAAGATGACGAGCTGTGGCTGACAGTTTTTCTTGAATATCGGAAATCAAATCAAGAGAAAGCTCATTATCATAATAAATCTCTGATAACATTTGATGATTACCTGGTTTCTCGTACCACAAATGCTGTCGTCGCTTTGAATCGCAATAAGCTTTATTAAGGTCATCTCGGATATTGGCCAATATCACTTGTTCAGTAGGTGGCTCTGTTAAATCATCTAATCGATTGACGGTTCGATGTATTTGTTCATGCACCGAGGAGCCAAAAACCATCGGTAACGATTGCAAATTCTTCATTCGCCATACGTGCTTTTGAATGTTTGAGGCATCCTTCCGCCATCCAGAATGAGATGCATAATAGGAAAAATAGTAGCGACGGGGACATTCACTCAATGTTTTATGCCGAGTAAGGCTCCAACTTAATTCAGGATATTGTATAGTCAACTGTGTATCCCCCTCTCCCTAAACTCCTTCTCTCTTTTTTATTCTTCTGCCTTTTCTTAGCTTTAACAATAACAATTATAATTTTATTATTTCGATACTCAGTCACTACTTGTGTTCCAATCTCCAACCGCCTGCAAATATAAATCATGATATTTAGGATCTTACGAATTGAAATAATTATCATTCTTGGGTCTAAGGCTTGCTGTTTACAATGTAACAAGGCATGATCCGTCAATATGATTTTCAATACACCCTACCTCCATAACTCACTCAGAATTCATCTCAATACTGTTCTCTTCGCAACACAATTAAAAAAAGCATGCTCCGATTTTCCATAAGGAGACATGCTTTAATTCAATACTTATGAAGTTTCGTTTTATGCTCTTCCACTTTCCGCAATCCATATGGCATTCACCACCAATCAGAACATTTGTTTGTATGTCAGTATAGCAAGCAAATACCCGTTAAACAATGACTTGCCTAAATTATATTTTGCTTTATGAATTGCCTGAAAGGAAACAATACTGACTTCCATCTTTCCTTATTCACATGTATTCTGAATGTAACGAATGGAGGTCAGTTAATGAATAACGTGTCATTTAACCTAATGACTTTTTTCGAGGGATATGTTAGAAACTATCGCCGCTTAAATCTAACAGATAGTCATAATAAATCCATGTTTACTCGGAGAGAGATTGAATACTTTGCTAATCTGGGTGAAGCACTTGGATATGATGCTTTTATCGAGGATTCTAAACCTGACAAAACTAAAGGTCGCTCACGTCCAATGGATTTATCCTGGTGGAAGTGGGACTCCCGCATCGATCAGGAGAGCTATGTTAGCTTGATCTTACATTTGGAACGTGAAAATCAATGGGATAAGGACATCGATACCATTGATAAGCTTTTTTCCAGTACGCACGAGGCTTATATCCCTCAAAATGTGATAGGCATTCAAAATGTTTCATCGACTTCAAAGATTGCCAACCTCAACAACTTGGTAATGAAGAAAAACGAAGGACAGCAATCGAACGTCTTAATGGTATATTGCTTCTACGATCATGACAATAATTTTGATCGTGTGTGGGCATATTTTATTCCTTCGTCTGGACCAATTGAAGTGAGAAGAGCGATTCGTACTTTTGATACTTTCGGCTACTGGTACATGTGTTTTGATGAGGAGTATGGGAACATCAATAGTTCTGTATAGAGAGGTTAACAAGAATAATTCAGATATTATTAACATTCCATCTTGTTAGTATTGTGGATAAATCAATCAAGTATGTTGCTTATTCATAATATATAAGATATCCTCATACCTTTTTCATAACATGGGCATATCAAGCATTACATCTTCCGGTACAATCATCCTAATTGTTCATAACTCTTATGATAATTTATGAACAAATGCTTATATATTCATAATGTAGGACGAATGCATTCACTCTATTAGTTATTCGGAAAGGGGACAATACCTCTCCCCTTAATCGCCTAAAAACTGATTATAATACCACTCATGTAACTCCTCGTCCGTCCTAAAGTCTGGCACACTGCCTTCAATTTGCCGCCGACATATCAAATTGAATTCTTCCATCGTAGCAACTCGAAAGGTCATGACTTGTCGTTTATCAGTCAAAAAGACAAAACTGCCCTCTTCTCGAACTATAACTTCTCCAAAAAACCCCCTGTCCCTGTTAGTATCGTAGAAGCTAACTCTTACCTTCCCGTCATTCTTCTCCACTTGAACATCTAATGCAAGCAGATAGTTATTTCTGGTGTTAACATCAACGAAGTAGAGCTGTCTTTCATCAGAGTACATTGGTGAATACAATCGATATAGTCCTCTCTCGATACGTTCATAATCATTGTATGTAGTAGCATGGTTTGCATTTGCATTAACGCAACACCTCGATGTAATATGCGTTCGAATGGTCGATTCATTTAATGTTGGATACTTATTAAGCATATGATTGACGACTTCTTTAACCTCAAACTCATTTTGTCCTTTTCTTTTCACAATCTCATGAACAGCCGCTAATATTTCATCTCGATAATTTACCTGTTGACGGTTCGACATTCTGGCATCCTCCTCAATTTACTTGTTGCTTTGAGCTTAACAATATGTAGTCCCTGTTACAATACTTTTACATCCCCTTGAACTCATCTCCTCTCTGATTTTGTTTTAGATGGGCTAAATCGCCTTTCCTTTTCCTCCAGTATAATACGAAAGCCAAAATATCTTTATTAAATTCTTTCAGCCCATACCCTTCTACTCTGCTTTCAATCATGCATTCTTTGATTCCAAGCAATTCAACAATCTCTTGCTTAATAGGACTTCTCTCCACCTCATGAAATAAAGCTGAAATGACCTGAACAAAAATAGATTGAATACCAAGCTCCTTACGCCTCTTATAAAAATCTTGGAATACTACTCTACTCCGCAAGATATACAGATTTAATAACCGTCTCGCTCTATGGTGATCTCTTTTAGCCAACTCAATAATTTCTGATAAGCTCATTTCCTCAAATAAATGCATTTGAAGATCATCTAAATACTGATTAAAGAATTCCTGATCCCACTTCATCACTTCACACCCAAACCTCTTTCCCTAATCTGATTTCAACTTTTTCTTATCATTTTCATAGTCCAATTCACTAATTCGGAATTGATATGCCCATTTCAATAATTCGACGTTGCTCTCCTTGTTTTCATATGACCTCGTTCCACAATAACTACAGAAAAAATGCGGAACACGATGCATAACAATTTTGAAATCTTGAACGAGGTATTCAACTGTCCCAATCTGTTTCTTTTTCACCTTGCCACAAATGCAATATCTCATTAAAACATTTACCTCCTTCTATCTGGTTGATACTATTTTCATTCCATCCTCAACAAAAAACTGGTTAGATAAGTTAATAGAAAATTCACAATATTTAATATTAATCTGATAAAATATAGAAAATAGATCAGTGAGGTGTTAGTATGTACCATGCTATTTATGAAGGTAAGCTCTTTAACATAGAAGACCAAATAAATAATTCTTCAGATCGGAAACAAGAAATTGCATGGCTAAAGAAACGAGCAGATAAAGGTGCTTATACATGCCCTCACTGCGGAGCCTCACTTATCGTTAAGGCTGGAGATATTCGAGGTATCTTCTTTTCACACACATCGGGTGATGCCTGTGAACTCAACGAGAGTTATAACACCTATAAAAATCAAACAGCAAGAGAATCAAAGCAACATTCCATAATGCGGGAAATTGTCCACGAAGTCCTTAAGAATCAAGAAAAAGTAAAGACTGATCTTCATGTTGACTTTGGTTATATTGCAAAAGCATCTGAAAAATGGATCCATTACCCTGACATTATTCTAAAAAATCGTGAGGACGAACTTGCCATATCTATTTTAACAAATGTTGATCGTGCCAGAGATAGCAAACTAACCAAACAAATTAAAAAGAGAAATCAGTATTATAAGGATAAGGGACTACAGACTATATGGTTTATCGAAGAACAAGAACTATCTCTGGATTGGGACAATCACGTTATTCACCTTTGGGAATCTGAAATTGATCTATCAATAAAAACAGCAGAAGATACTCAGTGGGACGAATTCGTTAACGGATTAAACAATAATCTGCCTGAACTATTCGATATATTTGGCTACTGGCGAAAAAACAGTGATACCTCACTGGATACTCGAAGCCTGTATTATATCCATTCTACTCAAGAGGGTATTGATTTTTCCGTTCATCGTTTTATTATAGATGAGATGCATTTCCCTTATCGTGCTTTTGCGTTAACAAAAGGCTATCGAATGAGTATCTCAACCGCACTCTCATTTAATGAAAAACTGGCATTAAGTGATGAACTACATGAATCGAATGACCGAGAGACCTTCCGTCAGAAATACAATTTGATGAAAAGTAGTTGGGATGAAAAGAACGAAACCCGACATCAATCACAAGAAACATTTCATACGGCACCTTCCAGTTTTTATTTTGTAGATGGAGAAATTCACAGATTCAACAATGAACACATCGATTCAGCGAAACAACAAACGGCTTCATCTTACAGCCAATCTACCAGCATACCAGTAAAGAAAATGGATTATACCGAATTGAAAAAACGTCTCATAGCGAAGCTTGGGATGACCCAGAAACAACAATTGCGTCTTTGGCATCAATATGTTCTAAGAGGAAGGTTAAAAGATTTTGATCAAATGTGGCTCGTTGCTGAGCATCTTGAAACCTTTGAGCAGTTTGAAGAAGCTCTTAATGAATATCTAAAGAGATAACTTTAAATCCTGCGAACCGCCCAAATCACTCGTAGAAAGGGGGGCGGTTCCTTTTATAATAAAACTTCAACCTCTGACCTTAGCAATTACTTCAAACCTTATTCATCACTTCCTTTACAATGACCTTATCCTTCTTTTTATCTCCATAGATTGCTTGAGCAGTTTGGAGCAGAATAACAAACTCATCATCGTCTTAATCAATTACTGCATTTCTAACAGCTAACTTCTGCTCGTCTGTTAATTCGACCTTGAATACGATAAGCATCCAATCTTCTCCCTCTTACAGCCAGCGTTCTCACAGCTTTTTCATCTCCTTGAGTTGTTATGCCCTCTTATCTCCCGCATTTAAAACATCATCGTCTTGAAAAAATAACCGACTGTAATACCCATACTTAACATGGTAAGATCCGCAACTACCTCAATTACGAGATTCTGAGCAAACCTCCACTCCTTCATTTTCCCCATTTTTCATATTCTGTGCTTCCTTTCTTTGAGAATCCTCAATATATTCTCATTCATAACTCTTAACTCAGCAGTAGCTTTTGTAGTCGATTTATCTGAAAGTCGAGTAATTTTCTTTCTTTTAATTACAGCTTCACACTTTTCTTTCCTGTTAGTTTCAATCCTTTTCAACTCCAAAATCATGCTTTGCCATTCCAGTAAATCGGATTCATCAATCTCATTTTGATTAAAACGATCAAATGCTTCCTCATAATTAAACCCAAAATCTTCCTCATACTCAGCAAGCATATACTTAAGATCCTCTAAAAGCTCTTCTTCTGATTGTTTTTTTTGTTTCTTTACCTGATACTCCCATTGCATCAAAAAAATGAAGACTGGATCATTTTTCAACATATTCACCACGTAAAGAGGTATTTTCCCATCATGAATAGTTAGCCCTCTATGAATCAATTTTTCAAGATTTGTGTGGGACATTCCAAGATTCTTTATAACATCTTCAACTGTTAGATATGTGTTGCGAAGTTCCTCTATCAGTGTTATAGGGGATGATGTAACTTGTGCTATAAATTCATCGTCCATGCCTTTATAAATCAATCTGCACGCAATCTGTTGCATTGTCCTTTTGTTTAAGTTTTCGAGATATTCAACGGCTGAAGCCTGATCATTAATTCTGATTAATTGCTGAATTTCTTCAAACATTTCATCTCCACCTGGTAGCGTCAAGAAGTTTGTGTAAATAAAAATAACCTTACTTGTAGAAGATATGCTACGTATTGCTTTTGAACATAGATTGTAGTTCTGCACGAGCTTGATCAAAACCGATATGACAACGTG
>Ga0182737_1000981_pt1 | contig 31695 bp, 24 predicted proteins | sample eDN5th30CBELigOP_FD_128878 | JGI IMG/M metagenome (GOLD analysis project Ga0182737, IMG submission 128878) | Enriched Organic Plus compost microbial communities from Emeryville, California, USA - eDNA 5th pass 30_C BE-Lig OP (version 2) (version 2) ... | reverse complement strand
GCTTGAGCCCGCGCCTGCGCGCATCGTCGGGGTTCATGAACACGCAGGCCGCCGGGAACGCGCGGTACAGCTCGGGGATGCGCATGGTCATCGAGCCGGAATGCCAGTGTTCCAGCACGCGCCCGGTGACCAGCCACAGGTCGTACTCGGCGTCCGGCGACTCGGCCGGCGGCTCGTACGGCAGCGCCCACACCACCGCGCGGTTGTCGGGGAAGCCGTAGAACTTGTGGCCCTCGCCCGGCTTCACGTACGGGTCGGAGCCCTCGATGTAACGGCGCCGCGTCTCCTTGCCGTCCACCACCGGCCAGCGCAGGCCGCGCGCCTGGTGGTACATCTCGAACGGCGCCAGGTCGTGGCCGTGGCCACGGCCGAAGGTGGCGTATTCCTCGAACAGGCCCTTCTGCACGTAGAAGCCGAAGTGCTCGGACTCGTGGTTGAAATAGCCCTCCTCGATGTCCGACAGCGGGTAGCGGTCGACATTGCCGTTGCGGAACAGCACCTCGAACAGGGTCTTGCCCTTGAACTCCGGATTGGCGGCCAGCAGCTCCGCCGGCCAGCACTCGTCGGTGGTGAAGCGCCTGGAGAACTCCATCAGCTGCCACAGGTCCGACTTCGCCTCGTCAGGCGCGTCGACCATCTGGTGCCAGAACTGGGTGCGGCGCTCGGCGTTGCCGTAGGCCCCTTCCTTCTCCACCCACATCGCCGCCGGCAGGATCAGGTCGGCGGCCTGGCAGGTCACGGTCGGATAGGCGTCGGAGACGACGATGAAGTTGTCCGGGTTGCGGTAGCCCGGCCAGGCCTCCTCCATGATGTTGGCCGCCGCCTGCATGTTGTTGTTGACCTGCACCCAGTAGGCATTGAGCTTGCCGTCGCGCAGCGCGCGGTTCTGCTCCACCGCGTGGTAACCGGGCTTGGGGTTGATCGTGCCGTGCGGGACCTTCCAGATCTCCTCGGCGTGCCTGCGGTGCTCGTCGTTGGCCACCAGCATGTCCGCCGGCAGGCGGTGGCTGAAGGTGCCGACCTCGCGGGCGGTGCCGCAGGCCGACGGCTGGCCGGTCAGCGAGAACGGGCTGTTGCCGGGCGTGGAGATCTTCCCGGTCAGCAGGTGGATGTTGTAGACCATGTTGTTGGCCCACACCCCGCGGGTGTGCTGGTTGAAGCCCATGGTCCAGAACGAGGTCACCTTCACGTCTGGGTCGGCGTACAGCTCGGCCAGCTGCTGCAGCCAGCCGCGCTCGACGCCGCTCATCTCCACAGCTTTGTCGAGCGTATACGGCCGCACGAACTCGGCGAACTGCTCGAAGCTGATCGGCTCGCCGCCGTTGGGATCGTCGGCATTGGCGGCCGCCTGCTGCAGCGGATGTTCCGGACGCAGGCCGTAGCCGATGTCCTGGTTGCCGCGCTTGAAGTTCAGCCGGTTCTCGACGAAGAACCTGTTGACCCTGCCCGACTGGATGATGTGGTTGGCGATGTAGTTGAGGATGACCAGGTCGGTCTGCGGCTTGAACACGATCGGGATGTCGGCCAGCTCGAAGCTGCGGTGCTCGAAGGTCGACATCACCGCCACCTTGACGTGCGGGTGCGACAGCCGGCGGTCGGTGATCCGGGTCCACAGGATCGGGTGCATCTCGGCCATGTTCGAGCCCCACAGCACGAACGCGTCCGCGGCCTCGATGTCGTCGTAGCAGCCCATCGGCTCGTCCATGCCGAAGCTGCGGATGAAGCCGAACACCGCCGAGGCCATGCAGTGGCGCGCGTTCGGGTCGATGTGGTTGCTGCGGAAGCCGGCCTTCATCAGCTTGTTGGCCGCGTAGCCCTCCCACACCGTCCACTGCCCGGAGCCGAACATGCCGATCGCGTCGCCGCCCTTCTCCTTCAGCACCTTGCGGAACTGCTCGGCCATCACGTCGAAGGCCTCGTCCCAGCTCACCGGGGTGAAGTCGCCGTCCTTCGCGTAGGCGCCGTTCTTCTTGCGCAGCAGCGGCGTGGTCAGGCGGTCCTCGCCGTACAGCACCTTGGACAGGAAATAGCCCTTGACGCAGTTGATGCCGCGGTTGACTTCCGAATGCACGTCGCCGTGGGTGGCGACCACGCGGCCGTCGCGGACGGCGACGTTCACGCTGCAGCCGGTGCCGCAGTAGCGGCACGGCGCCTTCGACCACTTCAGCGCGGTCATGTCGCCTTCGGTGATGACGTTGCTGGTGCCGCCGGGCAGCGGCAGGCCGGCGGCGGCGGCCGCGGTGGCGATGGCGCTGTTGCGGATGAAGTCGCGGCGGGTCGTGCTCATGCGGGGACTCCGGTGTCCGGTGCCTGCGGGCAGGGTTCGTCCAGCGCGGCGGCCGGTTCGGCGTGGTGGTAGACGAGGAGGACGTTGAGCACCCCGGGCACGGCCTGCAGCTGGTCGACCCGGTCCATCGCCGCGTGCCGCTGCGCCGACTCGCACAGGACCACGCTGCGCGTCGGCCCGGGGATGGCCAGTTCCAGGTCGGGACAGGCGGCGACCATCGCGGCCAGCGCCGCGCCGGCATCCTCGCGGTGCTGGACCACGAAGCTGGCGATATGGACCTCGTCCTCGCGCACGCGGGCGTTCATGCCGCTTCCTCCAGGGGTACCCGTTCCAGGGCGATGGCGCCGGCGGGACAGACGCCGACGCAGGCGCTGCATCCCGTGCAGCGGAGCGGATCGATGCTGGCGGCGCCGCGTCCGCCGGGCGGGACGCGGATGGCCGACTCGGGACAGACGTCGCGGCAGCTGGCGCAGACCACGCCATGCGCGGGCAGGCAGCCAGGCTCCACGCGGGCGCGCCACGGCCAGCGCGTCGTCGCCGCGAAGTCCAGCGCCGCCGGTTGGCACGCACGCACGCAGTCGCCGCAGAAGGTGCATTCGCCGGCCTGTGGATCGAAGCGCGGGCGGCCATCGGGATCGCGCGACAGGACGCGTTCGGGACAGGCCCGGATGCAGGCGTCGCAACGCGTGCAGCGGGAGGCGAACTCCGCCGCTTCATGGGCCCAGGGCGGACGCAGCGTGGGTCCACCCTGCGCGCCGCCGGTCAGCAGCGCGCGTCGCGACATCGGCCGGTTCGCGTCCATGCGCTCAGCCGCTCGGTGGCCCGGCGAAGAGCAGCTGCCACATCCACACCAGGAAGCCGTAGCCGGCCACGGCCAGGATCGCGAGCAGCGGGAAAATCACCCCCACCACCAGCAGGAACGCGATGCGCTCCTGGTTGCGGGTCCGCACCTCCTGGCTGTTCTGCTCCATGTGCCTACCTTCGCAGGATGGGTGACGCAGCAGTGCAGCACCGAGCCTACCACCAGCAGGCGTTGCCGTGCGCTGCACTGCGGCATCGCAGGGCGTACAAGCGGACGCTTCGGCCCTACGCCGAAGCTTGCCGGTTCAGGCGCAGGATGCCGCCTGCGGCAACGACGGCGTCGCGGCGTCGGCGGCGACGGCTTCCGCCAGCGAACCGCCGACCAGGATCACGCCCGGGGCGCCGGGCGGAAGCGTTGCCGCCGCCGCGCACAACCCGTCCAGGGTGGCGACGACGCGCTGCTCGCCACGCTGGCTGGCCGCCTGCACGATCGCCGCCGGCGTGTCGCCGCGCAGGTGCCGGCGCAGTCCGGCGCAGATCGACTCCAGCCGGCCCATGCCCATGTAGATCGCCAGGGTCGTGCCGGTACGCGCCAGCGCTTCCCAGTCCGGCTCGCCGTGGTCGGCGGTATGTGCGGTGACGAAGGTCAGGCCGTGGCAGTGGCCGCGATGGGTCAGCGACACGCCCAGCGACGCGGCCGCGGCGAAGGCGGCGCTGACGCCGTTGACGATGCGCACCGGCACGCCGGCCTCGCGCAGGAAGGCGATCTCCTCGCCGGCGCGGCCGAACAGCAGGGCGTCGCCACCCTTCACCCGCACCACCCGCAGGCCCTGCAGCGCGTAACGGCGCATCAGCCGGCAGATGAAGGCCTGGGGGGTCGAACGGCAGCCGCCGCGCTTGCCCACGCGCAGCACCCGCGCCTGTGGCGCCAGCTCGACGATGGCCGGGTCGACCAGTTCGTCCAGCAGCAGGACCTCGGCCTGTTCCAGCGCACGCACGGCCTTGAGGGTGAGCAGCTCCAGGTCGCCGGGGCCGGCGGAGAGCAGCACCACTTCCGCGGGGTCCTGGCGGGCAGGCCTGATGGGCGTGGCGATGGGCATGGGTGCCTCCATGGGGTTCATGCGCTGGCCGCCTCGCGGGCCAGGCGGGTGAGCTGGGGGATGCAGGAGCCGCAGACCGTGCCGCAGCCCAGCCGTTGCTTGAGTGCCGGCACATCGGCGCCGTTGCGCACCTCGGCGCGGATCGCCGATTCGGTGACCTGGCGGCATACGCACACGGTGGGATCGCGCGCCGGGCCGGCCACGGTGGCGAACGCGGCCAGGCGCGGGCCGTGCCAGGCCGCGCCGGACAGCGCGGTGCGCAGCAGCGCCTCGCCACCGGGCTGGGCGTCGGTCCACAGCAGGCCGTCGATGAACTGGCCGCCGGCGTCGCCGCGCCAGGCCACGCGCTTGAGCAGGCCGCGGCGCACGTCGCGGTATTCGAGCGTGTCGACGCCCGGCGCCAGCTCCAGGGCGCGGTCCAGCGCCTCCAGCCAGGCCGCGGGCAACGCCTCCGGCGCGGCGGAACGCAGCACCAGCCAGCCGGCGCCTTCAGGCGCGCCGGCTTCCGCGTGCAGCGACAGGCCGGCGTAGCCGCAGTCCTTCAGCAGCGGCTGCACCGCCTCGCGCAGGGCCAGCACGTCGCCGCGGCGCGCGGCCAGCAGGTGCCAGCCGAAGCCGGCCTTCTCCACCCGCACCGCCGCGTGCTTGAGCTCGGGCTGGCGCGATCGGGCATCGACGGCCGGCTGGCTCACCTCGTTGATGCCGCCGCTGGACAGGTACTGCCCGCTCCAGTGCATCGCTGCGAACACGGCGCCCGAGGCGACCTCGTCGGACAGCTCCAGCGGCAGCACCAGTTCGCCGCGGCGGCTGGCGATGCGCACCAGTTCGCCGGGCTGCAGGCCGCGCCGTGCCGCGTCCTCCGGATGCATGCGCAGCGCCGGCTCCGGGCTGTGCGCGAACAGTTCCGGCAGCCGGCCGGTGCGCGACATGCCATGCCACTGGTCGCGCAGCCGCCCGGTGAGCAGGCGCAGCGGATAGCGCGCCGAGGTTTCCTCGGCGACCGGCCGGTAAGGCGTGGCATGGAAGCGCGCGCGACCGTCCGCGGTGGCGAAAACGCCATCGCCGTAGCGGCGCGCCTGGCCTTCCGCGGCGTCGCTCGGGAACGGCCACTGCTGCGGACCGGTCTGTTCCAGCCGCGCATAGTCGAGGCCGCCGATGTCCAGGTCGCGGCCCACGGTCAGCACGCGGTGCTCGTCGAAGATCCGCGCCGGGGTGTCGGCCTCGAACAGCACCGGCGCGCCCGGTGCCGCCAGCCGTGCTTCGAGGCGCAGCGCGACCTCGCGCGCGATCCACCAGTCCGGCCGCGCCCGCCCGGGCGGCGCCACCGCCGCGCGCACCCGCGAGATGCGGCGCTCGGAGTTGGTCACCGTGCCCTCCTTCTCGCCCCAGGTGGCGGCCGGCAGCAGCACGTCGGCGAAGGGCACGGTGTCGGTGCCGGCGAAGGCCTCCTGCACCACCACGAACTCGGCGCGCTGCAGCGCCTCGCGCACCAGGCCGATATCGGGCATGGAATGGGCCGGGTTGGTGCAGGCGATCCACACCGCCTTGACCTTCCCGGCGCGCACCGCCTCGAACAGCTCCACCGCCGCCAGCCCCGGCTTCGGCGACAGGCTGCCAGGCGGCAGCCGCCACAGCGCTTCGATCTCGCCGCGGTGGGAGGCGTCGCCGATCTCGCGGTGCGCGGCCAGCATCGTCGCCATGCCGCCGACTTCGCGCCCGCCCATCGCATTGGGCTGCCCGGTCAGCGAGAACGGGCCGGCCCCGGGACGGCCGAGCTGGCGCGTAGCCAGGTGCAGGTGGATCAGCGCCAGGTTCTTGTCGGTGCCGTGCACCGACTGGTTCAGGCCCATGCAGTACAGCGACAGCGCCGCCGGGCTGCGCCCGAACCATTCGGCCGCGGTGACCAGGTCCTCGACCGGCACGCCGCAGAGCTGCGCGGCCATGCGCGGGGTGTAGTCGCGCAGCACCCGCTTCAGGTCGGCGAAGCCGCTGGTATGGGCCTCGATGAAGGCGGTATCGAGCAGGCCTTCCCACACCAGGTGGTGGAGCATGCCGTTGAACAGGGCCACGTCGGTGCCCGGCTGCAGCTGCAGGTGCAGGTCGGCGACGGCTGCCGTGTCGGTGCGGCGCGGATCGACCACGATCCAGCGCACCTGCGGATCGCGCGCCCGCGCCTCCTCCAGCCTCCGGAACAGCACCGGGTGCGCCCACGCGGCATTGCTGCCGGCGAACAGCACCGTCTTCGCGTGCTCCAGGTCGTCGTAGCAGGTCGGCGGGCCGTCGGCGCCGAAGGCCAGCTTGTAGCCGGTCACCGCCGCGGACATGCACAGCCGCGAATTGGTGTCGATGTTGTTGGTGCGCAGCAGGCCCTTGGCCAGCTTGTTGAAGACGTAGTAGTCCTCGGTCAGCAGCTGCCCGGAGAGATAGAACGCCACCGCGTCCGGACCATGGCGCTCGACCACCCCGGCCAGGCGTTCGGCCACCGTGTCCAGCGCCAGCGCCCAGTCCACCGGGCGCCGCGCCTCCTGGCGATGGTGGCGCAGCTCCGGCACCAGCACGCGGCCATGCAGGCTGCGCGCGGTCCCGGCGAGGGTGCGGCCCTTGCTGCACAGGCGGCCGTGGTTGGCCGGATGCTGCGGATCGCCCTCCACGCCGGTGATCCGCTCGCGACCGGCGGCATCGCGTTCGCTGTGCACCAGCACGCCGCAGCCGACGCCGCAGTAGCAGCAGGTCGAACGCGTCGTGCGCCGGCCGGCGCGCGCGTCCGGGGCGCCGGTGCCGTCCATCAGGCAGCGGCCTCTTCCGCGGCCTGCGCGACCGGCAGCAGCGAGAGCCACACCTCGCCGTCGCGCAGCTGCACCGGGTAGCGGCGCACGCAACCCACGTCGGGCGCGCAGGCCTGGCCGCTGTCCAGGCCGATGTTCCAGCCGTGCAGCGGGCAGGTCACCGTGTCGCCGCTGACGATCCCCTGCGACAGCGGGCCGCCGCGATGCGGGCAGCGGTCGGCCAGCGCGAACACGCGCGCCGGTGCGGGACGGAACAGCGCGATGCCGTCCCCGCTGTCGCGTTCGAGCACGCGCGCGCCCAGCAGCGGGATGTCCTCGATCGCGCACACGCGCACCCAGGCTCCGGTCTCGGTCATGCTCAGTCCTCCAGGGCCACGGCGATCTGCCGGTCGAGCTTGAGGGGCTGGTACTCGCGCGCCTGGGTACCGGCCACGCGCGCCGCCCACGGATCGGGCAGGCCTTCCAGCGCGTACAGCAGGCGCTCGTACAGGGCGCGGCGGTTGGCCGCGTCCTCGACCACCTTCTGCTTGACGTAGTCCAAGCCGACGCGGGCGATGTAGTGCACGGTGCGGTCGAGGTAGTAGGCCTCCTCGCGGTACAGCTGCAGGAAGGCGCCGACGTACTCCTTCACCTCGTCGGACGTGGCGACCTTGCACAGGAATCGCGCCACCTCGGTGCGGATGCCGCCGTTGCCGCCGACGTGGATCTCCCAGCCCGATTCCACGGCGATGATCCCCACGTCCTTGATGCCGCTTTCCGCGCAGTTGCGCGGGCAGCCGGACACGGCCAGCTTGACCTTGTGCGGGCTCCACATGTTGGCCAGCATCGTTTCCAGTTCGATGCCCATGCGCGTGCTGTCCTGGGTGCCGAAGCGGCAGAACTCGCTGCCCACGCAGGTCTTCACCGTGCGGATCGACTTGCCGTAGGCGTGGCCGGACTTCATCCCCAGGTCGCGCCACACGCCGACCAGGTCCTCCTTGCGCACCCCGAGCAGGTCGATGCGCTGGCCGCCGGTGACCTTGACCATGGGGATCGCGTACTTGTCGGCGACGTCGGCGATGCGGCGCAGCTCGGACGGGTTGGTCACGCCGCCCTTCATCTGCGGCACCACCGAGAAGGTGCCGTCCTTCTGGATGTTGGCGTGGGCGCGCTCGTTGATGAAGCGGCTCTGCGGGTCGTCGACGGCCTCGCGCGGCCAAGTCGAGAGCATGTAGTAGTTGATCGCCGGGCGGCAGGTGGCACACCCGTTCGGCGTGCGCCATTCCATGAAGGCGTAGGCCTGGGCATGGCTGACCAGGTGGTGTTCGCGGATCGCCTGGCGCACCTCGCCGTGGCTGAGCGTGGTGCAGCCGCAGACCGCCTTGGTCTTCGGCGTCTCCTGGAAGTTGGAGCCCAGGCAGTTCATCAGGATCTGCTCGACCAGGCCGGTGCACGAGCCGCAGGAGCTGGCGGCCTTGGTGTGTTTCTTGACCTCGTCGACGGTGAACAGGTCCTGCTCGCGCACCGCCTTGACGATCGTGCCCTTGCACACGCCATTGCAGCCGCAGACCTCGTCGGCGTCGGCCATCGTCGCGGCACGGTCCTGGCCGGCGGTGCCGGATTCGCCCAGCGCGGTCTCGCCGAAGGCCAGGGTGTCGCGGCGGTCGCCGACCACGCTGCCGTCCTTGATCTGGCGGAAGTACCAGGCGCCGTCGGCGGTGTCGCCGTACAGGCAGGCGCCGACCAGGCGGTCGTCGCGGATCACCAGCTTCTTGTAGACGCCGCCGGCCGGGTCGGACAGCACGATCTCCTCGCTGCCCTCCCCGCCCATGAAGTCGCCGGCGGAGAACAGGTCGATGCCGGTGACCTTGAGCTTGGTCGACACCGCCGAGCCGCGGTAGATGCCGATGCCCCAGGTCGCCAGGTGGTCGGCGCAGATCCTGGCCTGCTCGAACAGCGGCGCGACCAGGCCGTAGGCCACGCCGCGGTGGCTGGCGCACTCGCCCACCGCGTACACGCGCGGGTCGTAGGTCTGCAGGGTGTCGTTGACCACGATGCCGCGGTCGCAGTGGATGCCGGCGGCCTGGGCCAGCGCGGTATTGGGGCGGATGCCGGCGGCCATCACCACCAGCTCGGCGGGGATTTCCGAGCCGTCGGAGAAGCGCACCGCGGCGACCTCGCCGGCGTCGTTGCCGACGATCTCGGTGGTCGAGGTGTTGAGGCGGAAGTCCAGGCCGCGCTCGCGCAGCGACTTCTCCAGCAGCGCGCCGGCGACCGGATCCAACTGCCGTTCCAGCAGCCAGCCGGCCAGGTGCACCACGGTGACCTGCATGCCGCGCAGCTTCAGGCCGTTGGCCGCCTCCAGCCCGAGCAGGCCGCCGCCGATCACTACCGCATGCTTCTTCACCCGCGCCGTCTCGATCATGGTGCGGGTGTCGTGCATGTCGCGGTAGCCGATCACGCCCTTCAGGTCCTTGCCGGGCACCGGCAGGATGAAGGGCAGCGAGCCGGTAGCCAGCAGCAGGCGGTCGTACTCGGCCTCGGTGCCATCGGCGGCGACCACCTTGCGCTGCACCCGGTCGATGCGGGTGACTTCCTTGCCCAGGTGCAGGGTGATGCCGTGCTCCGCGTACCAGGACAGCGGGTTGAGCACGATGTCGTCGAAGTCCTGTTCGCCGGCCAGTACCGGCGACAGCAGGATGCGGTTGTAGTTGGGGTGCGGCTCGGCGCCGAATACGGTGATGTCGTACATCCCCGGGGCCAGCTTCAGCAGCTCCTCGAGCGTGCGGATGCCGGCCATGCCGTTGCCCACCACCACCAGTCGCGGTTTCCTCATCATCGTTCCTTGCGCGTGTTCTTCGATGGCATTCGATCGGCGTATCAGACCCGGGCCGGGCCCAGCGCGGCCCAGTGCAGGCGCCAGCGCTGCCGGACCGTGGCCAGGCATACCGAGGCGGCCAGGGCGATGCCGGCGAACAGCCACAGGCCCGGCGCGTAGGTGCCGGCCTGCTGCTTGACCACGCCCAGCCCGGCGGCGAGCAGGAAGCCGCCGACGCCGCCGGCCATGCCGATCAGTCCGGTCATCAGCCCGATCTCCGCGCCGAAGCGCTGCGGCACCAGCTGGAACACCGCGCCGTTGCCGGCACCCAGGCACAGCAGCGTGGCCACGAACAGCACCACCGCCAGCAGCGGCCCGCCGATGCCCAGCGCCGACAGGCCGACCAGCACGGTCACCGCCAGGTAGACCATCTGCAGCGAACGCGTGCCGCCGACGCGGTCGGCGATCACCCCGCCCAGCGGGCGCATCAGCGAACCGGCCAGCACGCAGGCGGCGGTGGCCCAGCCGGCCAGCTTGGGGGCGAAACCGAACTGGTCGTGGAAGTAGCCCGGCAGCGCGCTGGCGAAGCCGGCGAAGCCGCCGAAGGTGATCGCGTAGAAGAACATGAACCACCACGAGTCGCGGTTGCCGAGCAGCACCCGCGCGTAGTCGCCCAGGGTCTTGCGCGGCACCACCACCGGCGCGTCCTTCGCCCAGGCGGTGAACACCGCCAGCACCACCAGCAGCGGGATGCACGCCATCCCGAACACGTTCTGGAAGCCGTAGGCCGCGGCCAGGGCCGGCGCGAACAGCGCGGCGAACACCGTGCCCGAATTGCCCGCTCCGGCGATGCCCATCGCCGTGCCCTGGTGTTCCGGCGGATACCAGCGCGAGGCCAGCGGCAGCGCCACCGCGAACGAGGCCCCGGCCACGCCCAGCATCAGCCCCAGCAGCAGTACCTGGGCCAGGCTGTGCACGCCCAGCCGCCATGCCACCAGCAGCGCGGCGATCACCACCACCTGGGCGAGGATGCCGGTGCGGCGCGCGCCGATGCGGTCGGCCAGCAGGCCCAGGAACAGGCGCAGCACCGCTCCGCACAGGATCGGCACGGCCACCGTCAAAGCGCGCTGCTGGGTGTCCAGCTGCAGCACCTCGGCGATCTGCACCTGCATCGGGCCGAGCAGGTACCAGACCATGAAGCTGAGGTCGAAGTAGAGGAACGCCGACAGCAGGGTCGGGGCGTGCCCGGCTTTCCAGAACGATCGGTTCATGCACGCCATCTCCATGTGGGGTCGGGACGGTTGCAGCACCCGGAAACGAAAACGGCGCCTCCCCGGTTCGTTCCGGGAAGACGCCGTTGTCTGCTGGCCCGGCGGCTGCCGGGCTACGTGTTCGGGTTTTCGGCAGGCACGCCGTTGTGCCCGCACGATGTTGCAATGCAATGCCCGTGCCAGTTTCTGGCGCGGTGCAGCATCGGCGGCGAAAGCGGCCGGATTTCAGGCAGTTGCGGCACTCCGCGGAGTGCCCACAGGCTGCGCCCACGCCGCGCTTCGCAGGCCGGAATGCACCGGCACGGTGCGCGACGCACCAGCATCGCGCATGGCGCACCAGCAATGCGCAACATCAGCGCGGGAGCGGGTCCGCCACCGGCACCAGGCTGCCGCGCAGGTCGCGCGCGGGCACCGGTACGCCCAGCTGCCGGGCGGCTTCGCGCCAGGTGTCGAGGCGGTAGACGTCGGCCAGCCAGGCGTCGCCGTCGGGCGCCGGCGGCAGCCAGCCCCAGCACCGGAACTGGCCCAGGATCCACCGCCCGTCCGATTCCCAGGGGTGGTTGGCCTGGCCGTCGGCATGGAACTGCAGCGCCTCACGCGCGGGCAGGTCGGGCGGCGGCAGCAGGCCGGCGGCGAGGCGTCCGGCGGGCAGGCCGATCGCCCCGGGTTCGGCCAGCCACTGCGCCGCCTGCGCGCGGTGCCGCGGGTCGGCATCCAGCCAGCGGCAGGCTTCGAGCACGGTGGCGGTCAGCGCGGTGGCCAGCTCCGGCTGCAGCGCGGCGAAGTCGCGGCGGCAGGCCAGCACCTTTTCCGGATGGCCCGGCCACAGGTGGCCGCTGCGCTCCACCCGCATACCGGCACCGATCGCCTCGGCCTGCGCGCCCCAGGGTTCGCCGGCGCAGAAGCCGTCGAGCTGGCCGTCGGCCAGCGCCTGCGGCATCTGCGGCGGCGGCAGGGTGACCGCCTCGATGTCGTGCAGCGGGTCGACGCCCTGCGTGGCCAGCCAGTGGTAAAGCCACAGCGCGTGGGTGCCGGTGGGGAAGGTCTGCGCGAACAGCGGCCGCCGCGGCAGCGCGCGCAGCGCTTCGGCCAGCGGGATGCCGCTTTCCAGCGCGCGCGCCAGCGCTCCGGACACGACGATCGCCTGGCCGTTGCGGTTGAGGCCGGTGAGCACCGCCATGTCCGCGCGCGGTCCACCGATGCCGGTCTGCACCGCCAGCACCATCGCCGACATCGCGTGCGCCGCATCCAGTTCGCCGGAAAGCAGGCGGTCGCGCAGCGTGGCCCAGGAGGCCTGGCGGTGCAGGCGCAGGCGCAGGCCGTGGCCACGGTCCAGGCCCAGCCGGGTGGCCGCCACCAGCGGCGCGGCATCGAGCAGCGGCATGAAGCCGACATCCAGGTCGCGCAGCGGCAGTGGGGTCGCGCTCGTCGTCATCGGCTCATCCCGTCGGCTCGGACCTGGCGACGATGCGGCGCGCCACGTCGACCAGCTTCAGTCCATGGTTCATCGCCTGCTGGCGCAGCGCGGCGTAGGCCTCGGCCTCGCTCATGCCACTCCGTTCCATAAGCAGGCCCTTGGCGCGGTCGATGAGCGCGCGCTCGCCCAGGCGCAGCTCGAGTTCCTCCAGGCGCTGGCGCACCTGCACCTCCTGCTGGAAGCGCGCCATCGCCACGCGCAGGATCGGCGCCAGCCGCGCCGGCGCCAGTCCGTCGACCACGTAGGCGGCCACGCCGGCGCCCACCGCATCGCGGATCAGCGATTCGTCGCCGTCGGCGGAGAACATCACCACCGGCCGCGGCGCATGCCGGTGCAGCATCGCCAGCTGCTCGAGGGTGTCGCGCGAAGGCGATTCCACGTCGACGATCACCACGTCCGGCTGCCGCTCGTGCACCGCCTTCAGCAGCCCGGTCGCCGCCGCCACGTGCGGCAGCACCTCGTAGCCGGCCTCGCGCAGCGCCTGCTCCAGCCCGGCGATCGGCTTGTCCGTGTCGTTGACGAGCAGGACGCGAAGCATCGGGCAGCGGGCGCTCGGCGGATGGGGGCTGGCCTCGATGTTGCCATGCAACATGGAGCCAGGCGAGTCCCGCCCGATGGCCACCTCCCGGAGTCCATCGCAGGCCGTGCCACCCGCGCGCGCAACGCGGGCGCCGCCCTTGTCGCCCGCTCCGGACAGTGGCCGGGGGAGGCCTACTGGAAGTCGTACAGCACTGCCGGCGAATTACCCGCGTGCTGGGGCAGGAAGGGGCCGTGATGGCCCGCATCGCGCTCAACCGGGGTCGGTTGCCGGATCAGGGCCTGCTTTATCTCCGCCTCCGTCGGAAGCGCGGCGAACTTCGTCAGCCACTGCGCGGTGTGCGTCTGTTCGTCGATGAAAATGTCGAGGAGCGGGCCCGGCATGCCCTTTGCTTCCAGTGCCCCACGCTGCTGCTGCAGCCATGTGGCATCCTGGGCATAGGCCTGGGCCTCGAACTGGCACACCTCCTTGTACTTCGTGGGATGGGCGCCGTTGTTGCCCCTGAACTGCTGCACGTGGTGCAGCTCGTGCCTGAGTGCGATCACATAGGCAAGCTTGGCCGCGCGGGTGGCGTCGGTAATCCCTATCGCCGGAACGTCCTGCTGCAGGTCCTTGAGCTCCTTGATCAGCTCCTGGTACTTGCCGAAGTTGACGTAGACCTCCGATCCGCTCTGGGCCCACGCATGGAACATCTGCAGGCCGCCCCTGTCCTTGAGTTCGCGCAGGTTCACGCCCGCCAACGACAAGCCGAAACTGGTCGCTTCCTGTTGCAGGCTGGTAAGGAAATCGGCGACTTGCTTGCGCCTTGCCCCCGCCTTCAGCGCGCTTGCCGGCGGGGACCCCTTGCTTGGACTGACAGACGGCGAGGCATTCGCCGGCTCGACATCCACGCCGAGTCTCTCGGCCAGCTGGCCGAACATGTCCGGCGACACACCAGTGGCGGCCGTGTCCGCATACGCCAGTTCCCGCATCGGGCCCGGATCGCCGGAACCCTGCGCCCCCGCGTCGGCTCCGGCATCCGTCTGCGCCTTGCCGGCCCCGGCACCACCACCCTTGACCCCGCGCTGGTCCATGTCGCGGCCATGGTTGATCCGCGCGCCGTCGGCCGAAACGCTCGACCCGGTGCCGTTGCCGGAATCGGTCTTGCTGGCCTGCAGGGTCTTCCACATGTCGGCTGCGGTCTTGCCCATCTGTACCGCCTGGTCGGTGACCGTCTTGAGGTTGGTACTGGCCAGGCGCCCCGCCTCGGTGGCCGCATCGAGGGTGCCCGTGGACGCCGCCAGCGCCAGCGCCTGGGTGCCAGCCAGACCACTCATGTCGCGGAACATGTTGGCGCTGGCCAGCGCATTCATTGCCACGCCGAGGCCTGCCGGATCCGGGAGCTGGGTCGGGTTGAGGATGTTGAGCACCGGCGCGCCCAGCTGGCCGGGACGCAGGTCTTCGGCCGTCCCCCGGCTGCCGGTGGCCACCGGTGCGATCTCCGGTGGCTGCAGCGGGATCGGCGAGTCCTGCCAGTTCCAGAAGCGGGTGATGTCAAGCTTCTCGGCCGAGTTGGAGCGACCGAGGACCGCTTCGGCGAACACGCCGCCGGTGGGTATCGGGACCAGCCGTTCGTCGCGCTGGGCCACGGTCAACTCGCGCGACTCCAGCAGCTGCCCCCAGGTTGCCTGTCCGTCATCCAGGCCCGCGGGTTCATCCTCGTCCACCGGCGCACGCAGCACCAGGTAGTTGCCGGCCACGGCCAGCACGTTCGGCTCGACCTGGTCGGCCAGCGGCTTGCCCTGCCAGGTAAAGCGCGAAAGCAGCATCGCCAGGGTCGGCGAGTCCAGGCGCCGCACCACCGCCTGCGAGTAGTAGGCGCGGTTGGCCTGCAGGTGCGCCTTGAGTTCCTCGGCACGGTTGGACGGGTCCGAGGCCAGGTACGCGACCTTCTGCATGCTGGTGCCGGCGACCAGTTCCAGCGGCACGGGCAGGTCGACCTGGCGGCCGCCGCTGCGGTAGTGCAGGGTCATCGTGCCCGAGTCCGCCGGCTCGTCGACCTTGGCCAGATGGATCGCGGTGACGCTGCGCAGCGGCAGCGGCACCGGGAAGTCGATCCGTGCCGTCGCCGCCGGCACCGCATAGGTGCTGCGTTCGGCACTGACGTCGACCTGGTCCAGGCGGACCCTGTCTACGCGCACGCCATCGAAGGACACACCGACCAGCTCCACGTCGCCGGGCACGACGTCGGCTACCGGGCCGGGGCTGGTCACCCAGCGCACCAGGGCGCGCGTCGCGGTGTTCGCCGCCGGGCTGGCGGCCGGCTCTGCCGAGGCGACCGGGGTGGCGGAGGCGTCCGCCAGGGCCATCCGCGCGGATGCCGCAAGCGCCGAGACCGCCGACACTTCGCTGAACAGCGACGGCAGTTGCGCGCGCATCGCCGAGCGCACCTCCACCTCGCCGCGTTCGTCGAGCAGCAGCGCCGCGACACGTGCATTCAGGGCTGCCCCCAGCAGCTGGGGGCGGAAGCGCGCTACCACGTCCGCCGCGGAAGGGCCGCTGAAATCGAGCAGCTCGAACGGAAGGAACAGCACGCGCTGCACCGAATGCACCTGGACCAGCACCCGGCACACCTGCACCACCTCGTAGTACTGCACGGTCAGCGCATGCATGTGGTTGTAGTTGGCTACCACGCGCGTGCTCACCTGCTCGTGCTCGGACTGCGACACCTCGCGCACGGCCGACGCGCGGCGGTTTCGCACCGAAGTTGAATGCTGCTCGGTGCGGTCGTTCACGCGCTGCGCCATCTCCGCCATAACCGACCGCCTGCCGACGGACCACGAGGTGCTTTCTGCCTCGCTTTCGGTTTCCGCGACCTGGCTGGAGCTGGCGCTGCCGAAACCGAAGCCCAGGACACCAGTGACCTTCCCAAGCGCGCCAGCGATCCCGCCGCCGATGCTGAAGCCTCCCGCATCGCCGGAACTGGTCGATTTCGACCAGCCCGAGCTGAACGATCCCCCGGACTGCATTTCGCGGGCGACCGCGTTCTGCACCTCGCTGATCGAACGCGAGTGCTCGCTCGCGGTATCCAGCTGCTCGCTTTCGGCGATGGACTCGGAGGTGGCGGCGCGCGTGCGGCGCGACCAGTCGATCACCGCAACGCGCGTGGCCTCGCCCGGAGCGAGCGCCAGCGAATGGAGCATCTGCCCCAGGGTGATCCCCTTGGCGTACCAGGACTGGGACAGAGTGACCAGCGCACCCACCGCGGGCTGCCCGAACCCGGCCGGCTCGTCCACCGCCGGCTTGAGCGAGAGGGCCCCGGTAAGCGGCTGGCTTTGTCCGCCTGCGGACAGGCCCAGCATCACCAGGGTGTTGTAGTACACGCGCTCGGTCGGGTATTCGCCCAGCTTCGGCCGCAGGGCCTCGGCATGGATCTCTTCCGCATCGGCATCGCCGCCGCTGGCCTCGCTGACCAGCGCCTGGGCGACGCGTCGCGGCGGCCACAGCGCGAACTCGCGCAGGTTCTCCAGCGACAATGCTTCCTGCAGCTCCCCCGCATCCTCGGCGGACAGGCCGCGCAGGCGCTGCAGGGGCAAGCCGCCTACGCCCGCCGGATCGTCAACGGGGCCTGCCACGACCAGGTTCGGGCTGGCCGCCCCCGCTGCCGATGCTTCTTCCCTGATCGCCGCTGCGGCATTGTTGAAGAGCCACGACGTGCCCAGGTCGTAGATTGACTCCACGCCTACGCGCGCCAGTGCCTGGGCCGCGTGCGGCTCCACGCCGAGCAGCGATCCCACCGGCAGCTGCAGGATTTCGTGGCGCGAGAGACCGGTGAACCCGGCCCGGAGATGGTCGGTGATGGCGGACATGGCGCTTTCCTGTCGTCCGGTGAGTCGCCGGGGCGGCGGGCCGTATCCGGACGCAAGCGCCCGTACAGGCAGGAAAACGCCGGTACGCACGCCGTCCGGCCATGCCTCCGGTGGGGCAGCGGAAGGCCGGTGCGGCCATGAACACATTCCTGAACGCAGTTGCGCGGACCCCTGCGGATTGACCTGCATCAAGGACGTTCCAGCCCCCGCGGACTAGCCTGCAACCCATGGCCAGCCTGTCCGCCCTGTTCGACCCCGAGCTGCTCCAGCGCTACGACGTGCCGGGGCCGCGCTATACCTCCTACCCGACCGCGCCGCAGTTCACCCCCGGCTTCGGCGAGGCCGACCTGCGCCGCGTGGCCGCCGCCAGCAACGGCGACCCGATCCCGCGCCCGATCTCGCTGTACCTGCATATCCCGTTCTGCACCAGCCCGTGCTTCTACTGCGGCTGCAACCGGATCATCAGCCGCGACAAGGCCCGCGGCGCCGCCTACCTGACCCGCCTGTACCGCGAGATCGCCATGGCCTCGACCATGTTCGACCGCGACCGCGACGTGGAGCAGGTGCACTTCGGCGGCGGCACCCCGAACTTCCTCGACCCGGCGCAGATCGCCGAGGTCATCGACGTGCTGCGCAGCCACTTCCGCTTTGCCCCGGGCGAGCGCATGGACTGCTCGATCGAGCTGGACCCGCGCTTCATCACCCCGGAGGAAGTCGGCGAGCTGGCCCGCGCCGGCTTCAACCGCGCCAGCCTCGGCGTGCAGGACTTCGACCCGGCGGTGCAGCAGGCGGTCAATCGCGTGCAGGGCGTGGAGCAGACCCTGGGCATCATCGATGCCTGCCGCCGGCACGGCTTCCGCTCGGTCAACGTCGACCTGATCTACGGCCTGCCGAAGCAGACCCTCGAAGGCTTCGAGCGCACCCTCGACACCACCCTGCAGGTGCGCCCGGACCGCCTGGCGATCTACGGCTACGCGCACCTGCCGCAGCTGTTCCGCCCCCAGCAGCGCATCCATGCCGAGGACCTGCCCTCGCCGGAACAGAAGCTGGACCTGCTGCGCCTGGCGATCGACAAGCTCGGCCAGGCCGGTTACGAGTACATCGGCATGGACCACTTCGCCCTGCCCGAGGACGAGCTGGCCAGGGCGCAGCGCGAAGGCGGCTTGCACCGCAACTTCATGGGCTACACCACCCACGCCGAGAGCGACCTGCTCGGCCTGGGGGTGAGCGCGATCAGCCACATCGGCGCCAGCTTCAGCCAGAACCCGCGCGACATCGTCAGCTGGGAACAGGCGATCGACGACGGCCGCCTGCCGGTGTGGCGCGGCATGCACCTGGACGCCGACGACGTGATCCGCGCCGACGTGATCCAGTCGCTGATGTGCCATGGCGAGCTGGATTTCGACGCCGTCGGCCGCCGCCACGTGATCGATTTCCGCGACTACTTCCGCGACGCGCTGGCCCGGCTGGCGCCGCTGCAGAAGGACGGCCTGGTCGAGGTCGACGCCGGCGGCCTGCACGCGACCTCGCGCGGACGCCTGCTGCTGCGTATCATCGCCATGTGCTTCGACCGCTATCTCGCCCCTGCCGCCGACCCGGCCGCGCCCCGGTACTCGCGCACCGTCTGATTACGGCGGGAGCCCGCGCATGAGCCAACCCGGCGTCGTCTTCCCGCGCACCGGCCCCGGCATCATGTCGGACGACGGCGATGCGCTGACCTTCTGCTCGACCTGCGCCTTCTCCCAGGCCTGCCTGTCCGAGGGCATGGACAAGAGCGCGCTGATGGACCTGCACGTGCTGGTCGAGCACGTCGGCCCGCTGCACCCGGGCGAGCACGTGTTCCGCGAGGGCGATTCCTTCACCGCGATCGCCGCGGTGCGCGCCGGCACGGTCAAGACCTACCAGATCGACCGCAACGGCCACGAGCAGGTGCTGGGCTTCCACCTGCCCGGCGAGGTGATCGGGCTCAACGCGATCCACGGCGACCGCTATCCGTGCAATGCGGTGGCGCTGGACACGGTGATGCTGTGCCGGTTCTCGTTCCCGAAGATCGCCACCCTCGCCCAGCGCCTGCCCAACCTGCAGCAGCACCTGTTCCGCCTGATGAGCCGCGACATCGGCGTGGCCTCGCTGTTCGCCCGCGACAACAGCGCCGACGAGCGCATGGCCGCGTTCCTGATCGGCCTGTCGCGGCGCCTGGCTGCGCGCGGGTTCTCGCCGCGCCGCTTCCAGCTGACCATGTCGCGCACCGACATCGCCAACTACCTGCGCCAGGCCCCGGAGACGGTCAGCCGGGTGTTGCGCCGCTTCGAGAAGGACGGCCTGCTGCACATCAAGCAGCGCGACGTCGAGATCCTCGACCTGCCGCGGCTGGAAGAGCTGGCGCTGGCGGTCCTGCGCGACTGAGCCGCGGCGGCGCCGGCGCCGCCGTTTCCACTTCCGCGCCTCCCGGAAGCGCAGCGCCGGCGCAGGGCAGCTCCCGTTCCTCGTGCAGGATGTCGAGGATGCGCGCGACGACTTCCGGTGCGCCGTACAGCGCATGGCCGCGGTCCACCACCAGGGTCGACCTGGCCCCGGGCAGTAACGCGCTTTCCAGCGGGACCACGCCATCGCCACCCTTGCCGTGCAGGTCGCCGGCGATGGTGTGGTAGCGCACGCCCGCGACCGGCAGCAGCGATTCGCCGGCGCGGCGCACCGGCTGTGGCGCGCGCAGGGTCCAGATGCTGTCCAGCCGCGCCGCGCGGTAGCTGTCGCGCACCTCGTCGCGCACCGCATCCGGATCGGCCAGGGTCACGCGCCTGAGCGCCTCGATCTCCGGGATGCGGCGGCCGACCAGTGCCCGGATCAGGCGTCCGGCGAACCGCGAAGCGGTCGGGCTGCCGCGGTCCGGCGCGGCCAGCATCACCAGCGCGCAGGCCCCCGGGTACGGATCGAACAGGAAGAGGTCGTGGACGGTCTCCACGTCGGCGGGTTCGCCTCGGAGTTCGCCGGGGGCGACGGTGAACGCCGCATCCCACAGCACTTGGCCGCTTTCGACCGCAAGCATGCGCGAGACCACGCCGCCGAGGCTGTGCCCGACCAGCACCATCTTCCGCCGCGCCGGATCGTCGCCTTCCGGATCCAGCAGTTGCCACATGCGGTCGAGGAAGGTGCGCAGGCGCAGCCGGTTCACCAGCAGCGGCGCGTTGGTCTGGAACACGACGTGGACCACCTGGTAGTGCTCGCGCAGCACCGGGTCGGCCCAGATCTGGCCGGACAGTTCCGCCCAGATGATCGGGTGACTGCCCAGGCCGTGCACCATCACCACCGGGGTCTTGCGTGGGTCGTAGTCCCGGATCAGGTAGGTGCCCGCGCGCCGGCCGACGTCGTCGCCCCAGAGCAGGCCGTACACGCCCAGGCTCGGCAGGCGCGAGGTCATCGAGCCCTGCCGGTAGGCGGCGAAGGCATCGAAGGCAAGCCGCAGTTCGCGTCCGCCCAGCGTCACCACCGGCATCGCCGTCGGATCGACCACGCGCACCAGCGGCGTCCCGCCCTGCTCCTCGATCCATGCCGTGGCCCACTGGTAGATGCCTTCCGGCGGGTACAGCTCGCAGGCCGGCGCATCGTTGCAGCGATTGCTCCGCAACACCACCGGCAGGCCGAAGCCCGGCCGGCGGAAATCCCGTCCCGCCGGCATCGGGATGTCCTGCGCCGGCGTGATCGTGTATGCGCCGCGCGACATCGGGCTGGCGGTTTCGATCCGCAGCTCGACCTCACGCCCGCCGATCCGCTCCCGTCCCGGCCGCCAGCCGTGCGGGCGATGGCGGAACGCGGCCAGCAGCGCCTGGTCGGAGCAGCGACCTGCCAGCGCGATATCCGCATCCGATGCCGCCGCTTCCGCGGCGAGCGCCGCATGGGCGATCGAGGCGCAGCCCAGCCACAGGCGGGTCCGCGCCGCCACCTCCTGCGAACGGGCTGCGCGATCGGCGAGCGCCGCGGCCTCTTCGAGGGGATGCGGCACGGCGGAAGCGCCGCGGGGATCGCCGGCCGTGCTCGCGCAGCCGCCCAGCGCGACCGCCAGCAGCAGCGTCCATCGCCGCGGAACGCCGATGATCGATCGCTGCGCCGGACGCCGGTCCATCGTCGTACCCGGAGAGGCATCGGAAGCTCCTTCCCACGCACCGCCGTGATGATCCACGACATGGCCGCGACAGGCCCGATGGAGATGGAACTTCCGCGGCCGCGGAGCTGGCGCCGCCGATGCGCGCGCCGGGACCGGCATCCGCGCGAGGTACGGCTGCAGGCTCAGCTGCGCGCGAACGCGAGCAGGTCGGCGTTGAGCTCCTCGCGGCTGGTGTCGCCCAGCGCATGCGAGCCGCCGGCATAGATCTTCAGCGTCGCGCCGGGGATGAGCCTGGCCGACAGCCGCGCCGAGTTGTCGATCGGCACGATCTGGTCGTCGTCGCCGTGCAGGATCAGCGTGGGCACGTCGAACTTCTTCAGGTCCTCGGTGAAGTCGGTCTCGGAGAAGGCCTTGATGCAGTCGTACGCGTTCTTGAAGCCGGTCTGCATGCCCTGGGTCCACCACGAACGGATGTTGCCTTCAGAGACCTTCGCGCCAGGCCGGTTGTAGCCGAAGAACGGGCCTCTGGCGACGTCGAGGAAGAACTGCGCGCGATCCTCCAGGTACTGCCTGCGGAAGTCGTCGAACACCGAGACCGGCAGGCCGCCGGGATAGGCCGGGGTCTGCACCATGATCGGCGGCACCGCGCCCACCAGCACCGCCTTCTTCACCCGCTTCGTGCCATGGCGGCCGATGTAGCGGGCCACTTCGCCACCGCCGGTGGAGTGGCCGATCATGATCACGTCCTTCACGCCCAGGTGCTCGAACAGCTGCTCGAGGTCGTCGGCGTAGGTGTCCATGTCGTTGCCGCCCCACGGCTGGCTCGAGCGGCCATGGCCGCGGCGGTCGTGGGCGATGCAGCGGAAGCCGTTGCTTGCCAGGTGGAAGATCTGCGGATCCCAGGCATCGGCGCTGAGCGGCCAGCCATGGCTGAAGGAAACGACCGGGCCGCTGCCCCAGTCCTTGTACCAGAGGGTGGTGCCGTCGCGGGTGGTGAAGGTGGCCATACGGGGTTCCTCGTGGGGAATGCGTGGGGAAGGCGACGCCGCCGACAGCCACGGCAGCACGGGCAATGCCGCCAGGGCGGCGGCACCACCGGCGAGCACGCGGCGGCGTTGCAGGTCGATGCTTGCGGGATCGGTGATGCGGGGCATCGGCGGGCCTCGTACTGCCACGTGGCGACGCCCCGAGAATGGCCGCATGGCAGCCCGCGCGGCTTGGAAATCCGTGCGGACTGGCAAGCTAGAGCTGGAGGATCCCGCGCCGCACGGCGATGGTGACCGCATGGGTGCGGTCGTGGGCTCCGAGCTTGGAGAGGATGCTCTTCATGTGCGCCTTGACCGTCTCCTCGGAGATGCCGAGGCCGCGCGCCACCGCCTTGTTGGCGTTGCCGTCGGCGACCGCGCGCAGCACTTCCAGCTCGCGCGCGCTGAGCGCGTCGTCGCCGAGGTGCGCGGCCAGCGCATCGGCGATCTCCGCCGGCACCCGGCGGGCACCGGCATGCACCATGCGGATGGTGTCGACCAGTTCGCGGCGCAGCATGCTCTTGAGCAGGTAGCCGCGGGCGCCGGCCTGGAACGCGCGCAGCGCCTGCACGTCGCCCTGGTAGGTGGTGAGCACGACGATGCGCGCGGCCGGGTCCTCGGCACGGATCGCCTTGATCGCGCTGATCCCGTCCATCCCCGGCATCTGCAGGTCCATCAGCACCACGTCGGGGCGGTGGCGCCGGTACAGCTCCAGCGCTTCGGCGCCCTCGGTGGCCTCGGCCTGCAGCGCCATGTCCGGCTGGGTGCCGAGCACGGCGGCAATGCCTTCGCGCAGCAGCGGGTGGTCGTCGACCACCAGCACCTGGATGGGTGCATCCGCGACACGGAAACGGGACTCGCTGGAAGCCATGGGGGCGGCAGGCTCAGGCGGGCTCGCCGCCGAAGATAGCGCGCGGCCAGGCCGGGCGCGATCTCCCCCGGGCAGGGCCTGCAGGCAGGCCAGCAGTCCCTCCACCCACGGGTCGGCCCGCCTCTGTACCGCCACGGCGGACGCCTTGCGATCCGGCCATCGGTCCAGCTCCCCCTATCGGGGGAGGCCGCTGCCCCACGGATTGGGGTGTCGCCGCGCCGCCGGGCATCGCAGTCTGGCCGGCACAGGGGCCATCACGCAGCACGCGTCGCCGACGCGGCACACCACCGGGATCGCCATGCACACCTCCCAGGAACACGATCACGCGAGGCCGCATCGGGCCGCCCTGGACGAGCGCGCCTTCGAGCGCGCGCACAGCTTCATCATGCAGCACCTGGGCGAGAACATCAGCCTGGCCGACATCGCCGCCGCGGCGTGCATCAGCCGCTTCCACTTCGCCCGGCTGTTCCGCGCGCGCACCGGCTGCAGTCCGATGGCCTACGTGATGCGGCTGCGCCTGGAGCGCGCGCGGGAAATGCTGGCACGCGAGGACCGCTGCATCGCCGATACCGCGGTGAGCCTGGGCTTCTACGACCAGAGCCATTTCAGCCGGACCTTCCGCCGCGTCCATGGCATGCCGCCGCGCGTGTTCCGCTTGCGTTCGCGGGCCGCGGCGGCGGCCTCCCCCAACCACACGCTGTCCTGACAGGAGCGCCACCATGGCCAGGATCCTGGTCCTCTACTACTCCTCCTACGGCCATATCGAGGCGATGGCGCGCGCCATCGCCGAGGGCGCCGCCGGCGCCGGGGCGAAGGTCGACATCAAGCGCGTGCCGGAACTGGTGCCGCCCGAGGTGGCCCGCGCCGCGCACTACAAGCTCGACCAGGAGGCGCCGGTCGCCACGGTCGCCGAACTGGCCGAGTACGACGCGATCGTGGTCGGCACCGGCACCCGCTTCGGCCGCATGGCTTCGCAGATGGCGAACTTCCTCGACCAGGCCGGCGGGCTGTGGGCCCGCGGCGCCCTGCACGGCAAGGTCGGTTCGGCCTTCACCTCCACCGCTACCCAGCACGGCGGCCAGGAGACGACGCTGTTCTCGATCATCACCAACCTGCTGCACTTCGGCATGGTGATCGTGGGCCTGGACTACGGCCACGCCGGGCAGATGACCCTGGACGAGATCACCGGCGGCTCGCCCTACGGCTCGAGCACCATCGCCGGAGGCGACGGCTCGCGCCTGCCCACCGACAACGAACTGCAGGGCGCGCGCTACCAGGGGCGCGTCGTTGCCGAAACAGCGATCCGCCTGCACGGCTGAACCGCCCCGCTCTTCCCCACTTCCAGGAGCCACGTCATGGCCACGGCCACCGCCGCGCCCGCCGCAAGCCTGCTGACCCCCACCGACCACACGCTGGTGCTGATCGACCACCAGTCGCAGATGGCCTTCGCCACGCATTCGATCGACGTCGTCCTGCTGCGCACCAACACCGGCCTCGTCAGCCGCGCCGCGGCCGGCTTCGGCGTATCGACCATCCTCACCACCGTGGCCAGGGCCAGCTTCTCCGGGCCGCTGTTCCCCGAGATCACCGACGCGTTCGGCGAGGCGCCGGTGATCGACCGCACCACCATGAATCCCTGGGAAGACGCCAACTTCATCGCGAAGGTCAACGAGCTCGGGCGGCAGAAGCTGGTGTTCGCCGGGCTGTGGACCAGCGTGTGCATCGCCGGCCCCGTGCTGTCGGCGCTGGAACAGGGTTTCCCGGTGTACGTGGTCACCGACGCCTGCGGCGACGTCAGCAGTGAAGCCCACGAACGTGCGGTACAGCGCATGGTCCAGGCCGGCGCCCAGCCGATGACCAGCGTGCAGTACATGCTCGAGCTGCAGCGCGACTGGGCGCGCGGCGAAACCTACGACATGGTCACCGGCATCGCCCGCGCCAGCGCCGGCGGCTATGGCCTTGGCATCCAGTACGCCAGGACCATGTTCGGCGCGCAGGAAGGCCACTGATGGAAGGCCCCGTCCCGCGTCGCCACCGGCTCCGCATCGCCCCCTCCCCCGGGTGCGGATGCCGGGGGCCACGCGGGGCGGCATCGAGGGCAGCCGCGGCGGACGCCGGTCCGCCATGCCACGCGCGCTGCCGCCATGCATGACCGCGGCCGCCGCCGGGTACTGCAGGCCATGGCCGCCGCGGCGGCGACGCCGTTCCTCGCCCGCGGCCCCACCCGGAGTCCATCGATGGCAGAGCTGATCGTCCACAACGCGCGCATCGCCACCCTGGCCACACCTGGATCGGGCACCCCCGCGCAGGCCCGCGCGCTGGCCGTGCGCGACGGACGCGTGCTGGCGGTCGGCAACGAGGCCGCGGTCATGGCCCACGCCGGCCCGGAGACGCGGATCGTCGACGCCGGCGGCCGGCGCCTGGTGCCGGGGCTCAACGACAGCCATACCCATCTGATCCGCGGCGGCCTCAACTACAACCTCGAGCTGCGCTGGGACGGCGTGTCCAGCCTGGCCGAGGCCATGGCCATGCTCCGCGTCCAGGTCGAACGCACCCCGCCGCCGCAGTGGGTGCGCGTGGTCGGCGGCTTCAGCGAACACCAGTTCGCCGAGAAGCGCCTGCCGACCCTGGCCGAGCTCAACGCGCTGGCGCCCGACACCCCGGTGTTCCTGCTGCACCTGTACGACCGCGCCCTGCTCAACCGCGCCGCGCTGCGTGCGGTGGGCTACGACCGCCACACCCCGGATCCCCCCGGCGGGCTGATCGAACGCGACAAGGCCGGCAATCCCACCGGCCTGCTGCTGGCCCGCCCCAATGCGCTGATCCTGTACGCGACCCTGGCCAGGGGCCCGCGCCTGCCCGTGGAGTACCAGGCCAACTCCACCCGCCACTTCATGCGCGAGCTCAACCGCCTGGGCATCACCTCGGTGATCGACGCCGGCGGCGGCTTCCAGAACTACCCGGAGGACTACCAGGTCATCCAGGCGCTGCACCAGGCCGACGAGCTGACCGTGCGAATCGCCTACAACCTGTTCACCCAGAACCGCGGCGGCGAGCGCGCCGACTTCGCGCGCTGGAGCACGATGCTGCAGCCGCGCCAGGGCGACGCCATGCTGCGGCACAACGGCGCCGGCGAGATGCTGGTGTTCTCCGCCGCCGATTTCGAGGACTTCCGCGAACCGCGCCCGGAACTGGCGCCGGCCATGGAGGGCGAACTGGAAGAGGTGGTCCGGCTGCTGCTGGAGCGGCGCTGGCCGTTCCGGATCCACGCCACCTACGACGAGAGCATCGGCCGCATCCTCGACGTGTACGAGAAGGTCGACCGCGGGATGCCGTTCGACGGCCTGCGCTGGACCATCGACCACGCCGAGACGATCTCGCCGCGCAACATCGACCGGGTCCGCGCGCTCGGCGGCGGCATCGCCATCCAGCACCGGATGGCCTACCAGGGCGAATACTTCCTGGAGCGCTATGGCGCGCAGGCGCTGGCGCACACCCCTCCGGTGCGGCGCATGCTGCAGGCAGGCGTGCCGGTCGGCGCCGGCACCGACGCCACCCGCGTGGCCAGCTACAACCCGTGGGTGGCGCTGCACTGGCTGGTCAGCGGGCGCACGGTCGGCGGCCTGTACATGTACGGCGAGGACAACCTGCTCGAACGCGAACAGGCGCTGCGCCTGTGGACCGCCGGCAGCGCGTGGTTCTCCGGCGAGGAGGCGGACAAGGGCACGCTGGAACCGGGCCGCTACGCCGATTTCGCCCTGCTCTCGGCCGACTACTTCAGCGTCGACGAGGCGGATATTCCCGACATCCACAGCGAACTGACCGTGGTCGGCGGGCGCATCGTGCACGGCAGCGGGGGTTTCGCCGCGCTGGCGCCGCCGTTGCCGGCGGCGATGCCCGACTGGTCGCCGGCAAACCTGGCCGCGCATGCGTCGCCACCGGCCGCGGTCGCGGCGCACCGCGCCGGCGCCTGCTGCGTACACGGCCACCACGGCCGCGCGCCGGCAGCCACACCGCCGGTCGGCGACCTGCGCGGCTTCTGGGGTGCGCTCGGCTGCAGCTGCTTCGCCTTCTGATGGCCATGCCCGGAACCGCGGCCGCACCTGCCGGCCCCTGGTCGCCGCTGCGGCAGCCGCTGTTCCGTGCGCTGTGGCTGGCGGTGCTGGTGGGCAATGTCGGCACCTGGATGCACGACGTGGCCGCGGCCTGGGTGATGGCCGAGCGCACCGGTTCGCCGCTGTGGGTCTCGGCGGTGCAGGCCGCGACTACCCTGCCGGTGGTGCTGCTGGCGCTGGTCGCCGGCACCCTCGCCGACATCGTCGACCGCCGCCGCTACCTGCTGCTGGCGCAGTGCTGGATGTTCGCGGTCGCCACCGTGCTGGCGCTGCTGGCCGCCGGCGACCGCCTGCATCCTGCCGGTCTGCTGGGACTGACATTCGCCCTGGGCTGCGGCGCGGCGATGGCGATGCCGGCGCAGGCGGCGATCGTGCCGGAACTGGTGGCGCGCCCGCTGCTGCCTTCGGCGGTCGCGCTCAACTCGCTGGGCATGAACATCGCCCGCTCGCTGGGCCCGGCGCTCGGAGGCGTGGTGGTGGCGCGCTGGGGCGCGGCGCTTGCGTTCGCGATCAATGCCGTCACCTTCCTCGGCGTGGCCCTGGTGCTGCTGCGCTGGAAGCGGCAGGCCGTCGCGCCGGAACTGCCGGAGCACTTCTTCGGCGGGCTGCGCGCCGGACTGCGCTATGCCGCGCATGCCCCGGCCTACCAGGCCGTGCTGGTGCGGGCGGCGGCGTTCTTCGTGTTCGCCGGGGCGTTGCCGGCGCTGCTGCCGATCGTGGTGCGCAACGAGGTCGGCGGCGGCGCGGGCACCTTCGGCCTCCTGCTCGGCTGTATCGGCATCGGCGCCATCGGCGGCGCGCTGCTGCTGCCGGTCCTGCGCGCGCGGATCGGCGTGGACCGGCTGACGCTGGCCGCCTCGCTGCTGTGTGCGGCCACCCTGCTGGCGCTGGGCTGGATCCGCGAGGTGCCGGCGCTGGTGCCGGTGATGCTGCTCAACGGCCTGGCCTGGATCTGCGTGCTGTCCTCGCTGCAGGTCGGCGCGCAGACCTCGGTGCCGGCGTGGGTGCGCGCGCGGGCGCTGTCGCTGTACATCCTCGTGTTCGCCTCGGGCATGGCCGGCGGCAGCCTGCTGTGGGGCCTGCTCGCGCAACGCGGCGGCCCGCCGCTGGCGCTGTCGCTGGCCGCACTGTGCCTGGTGCTGGCAACGCTGGCGGTCTCGCGCTTCCGCACCGGCACCGCCGAACAGCTCGACCTGATGCCTTCGGCGCACTGGCCGCAACCACTGGCGGCCCCGGACCTCGGCCACGACCGCGGCCCGGTGCTGGTCACCGTCGAGTACCGCATCGACGACGGCGACCGCGATGCCTTCGGCGAATGCATGCGCCAGCTCGGCCGCAGCCGCAGGCGCGATGGTGCGCTGCAGTGGGGCGTGATGGAGGACGTGGCCGAGCCGGGGATATTCCTGGAGTACTTCGTCACCGCCTCGTGGCTGGAGCACCTGCACCAGCACGCGCGGGTCACCGGCGAGGAACGCGCGTTGCAGGACCGGCTGCGCCGGTTGCACCGCGGCGAGGCGCTGCCGCTGGTGCGGCACTTCGTCGGCGGGACGCCGCCGCCGGGACGGCGGCGATGAACCTGCGCCTCGCCATCGCGATCGCGCTGGGGCTGGGCATCGGCCTGGCCTGCGGCGTCACCGGCATCCCCGCGCCGGCGCCGCCGGTGCTGGCAGGGGCGCTGCTGGTGGTGGCGATGACCGTCGGCTACCAGGCCGCGGACGCGTGGCTGGCGCGGCGCCAGGCCCGCCATCGCGGCGATTGCGGCGGCCCCAGTGGGGAAACCCGGGAGGGCCGGCCGTGAGCCTGTTCCTCGCCGGCCTGGCCACGGCCCTGCTGGTCGGCGCCGGCTGCCGCCTGCTCGACCTGCCGTTGCCGGCGCCGCCACGCTGGCAAGGCGCGCTGCTGGTGGTGGCGATGACCATCGGATTCCTGCTCGGCAGCCGCCTGGCGGGCTGAGCGCGGACTGCGCGCCCGGTCACGCACCGCGGCGACGGTGCCACGCCCGCGCAGGCCAATGCGCGCGGGCTTGACCTGTGTCAGGGCCGCGCAGCGGCGCGCTGCCGAAGATGCGGGCGTTTCCCCCGAGAGAGCCCGCGTCATGAACTCCACACGCAAGCTTTGGGCAGGCCTGGCGGTCCTGCTCATCGCCTCGTTCGCCGTCCTGCTATGGGTCGGCGGCGAGATCCACCGCCAGGCGCCACCGATGCCCGAACAGGTGGTCTCCACCGACGGCACCGTCGTCTACACCCGCCAGGACATCGAGACCGGGCGCCAGGTCTGGCAGTCGATCGGCGGCCAGCAGCTGGGCTCGATCTGGGGCCACGGCGGTTACGTCGCCCCGGACTGGGGCGCGGACTGGCTGCACCGCGAGGCCGAGGCCATCCTCGACCTGTGGGCCGGCCGCGAGCACGGCGTGGCGAGCTACAAGGAGCTCGATCCCGCCACCCAGGCCGCCTACGCGCAGCGCGTGCAGGCCCTGCTGCGGCCGAACACGTACGACGAGGCCACCGGCACGATCACCGTCGATGCCGACCGCGCCGTGGCGATGGGTCAGGTCGCCGGCCACTACCAGGCGCTGTTCAGCGCCGATCCGGCGATGGCCGGGCTGCGCGAGGCCTATGCCATGCGCAACGACACCGTGCCGGACGCGGAGCATCGCCGCCAGCTGACCGCCTTCTACTGGTGGGCGGCGTGGTCGTCGGTGACCGAGCGCCCCGGCGCGGACAACAGCATCACCTACACCGCCAACTGGCCGCATGACGAACTGGTCGGCAACACCCCGCCGTCCAACCTGTTCATGTGGACGGTGTTCAGCGTGCTGTTCCTGATCGCCGGCATCGGCCTGCTCGGCTGGCACTACGCGGCCAGCCACGGCGAGGAGATGCAGCCGGTGCTGCCGAAGAGCGACCCGCTGGCCGCGATCAAGGTCACCCCGTCGATGCGCGCCACCGCCAAGTACTTCTGGGTGGTGATCGCGCTGTTCCTGACCCAGATCCTGCTCGGCGCGATCACCGCGCACTACCAGGTCGAAGGCCAGGAAGCCTATGGCTTCGCCCTGGCCGAGGTCCTGCCCTACGCGCTCACCCGTACCTGGCACACGCAGCTGGCGGTGCTGTGGATCGCCACCGCCTGGCTGGGCATGGGCCTGTACATCGGCCCGGCGATCTCCGGGCATGAACCCAAGTTCCAGCGCCTGGGCGTGAACGTGCTGTGGGTCTGCCTGCTCATCATCGTGGTCGGCTCGTTCGCCGGGCAGTGGCTGGCGGTGATGCAGAAGCTGGGCCTGGCGAAGAACTTCTGGTTCGGCCACCAGGGCTGGGAATACGTGGACCTGGGCCGCTTCTGGCAGCTGTTCCTGTTCGTCGGCCTGCTGCTGTGGCTGACCCTGGTCGGCCGCGCGCTGTGGCCGGCGATGCGCAAGGGCGCCGAATCGCGCTCGATCGTCAGCCTGCTGTTCCTGTCGGTGGTCGCGATCGGCATCTTCTACGCGGCCGGCCTGATGTGGGGCGAACACACCCACCTGGCCATGGTCGAGTACTGGCGCTGGTGGGTCGTGCACCTGTGGGTCGAAGGCTTCTTCGAGGTGTTCGCGGTGGCGGTGATCGCCTTCCTGTTCACCCGCCTGGGCCTGCTGCAGGTGCGTTCGGCCACGATCGCGGTGCTGTTCGCCACGGTGGTGTTCATGGCCGGCGGCGTGCTGGGCACCCTGCACCACCTGTACTTCACCGGCACGCCGACGGCGGTGATCGCCCTGGGCGCGAGTTTCTCGGCGCTGGAAGTGGTGCCGCTGGCCTACGTAGGCTTCGAGGCCTACCACAACTACAGGCTGGGCAAGGCCACGCCGTGGATGGCGAAGTACAAGTGGCCGATCATGTTCTTCCTGGCGGTGTCGTTCTGGAACCTGGTGGGCGCCGGCCTGTTCGGCTTCCTGATCAACCCGCCGCTGCCGCTGTACTACATGCAGGGCCTGAACCTGACCGCGACCCATGGCCACACCGCGCTGTTCGGCGTGTACGGCATGCTCGGCATCGGCCTGATGCTGTTCTGCCTGCGCGGCCTGAAGCCGGACCTGGCGTGGAGCGAGAAGCTGCTGAAGACCGCGTTCTGGTCGCTCAACATCGGCCTGGGCGGCATGGCGGCCTTCACCCTGCTGCCGCTGGGCATCCTCCAGCTCAACGCCTCGCTGCAGCACGGCTACTGGTACGCGCGCTCGGCCGAGTTCATGCAGCAGCCGATCGTCGACCTGCTGGTGTGGATGCGCGTTCCGGCCGACACGCTGTTCAGCGTCGGTGCGCTGGCGCTGGCCTGGTTCGTGTTCCGCCTGTGGGTGGCGCCGAAGCGGATGGCGCCGGTGCCCTCGGCCACCGCGGTGGCCGCCGCGGCGATCGTGCCGAAGCGCTGATCCACGCGACACTGCGACACGCATCGGGGCCGCCATCGTGCGGCCCCGATTTTTTTTGTGCCGCCACGTGCGGGGCGCCGGAGGTGCCGGCATACTCGAGGCGAGCCCCCTTGGATCACGCGATGGATATCGTGTCCGGAACCTGCCTGTGCGGCGCCGTGCGCTTCGGCGCGCGCCTTCCCAGCAAGTGGGTCGCGCACTGCCACTGCTCGTCCTGCCGGCGTGCGCATGGCGCGCCGCTGGTCACCTGGGTCGGCTTCGCGGCGGATCAGTTCGCG